>ERZ1673746.68-NODE-68-length-147589-cov-20.679186_pt1 | contig 147589 bp, 109 predicted proteins | sample MGYA00580205_ERZ1673746 | MGnify/ENA primary metagenome ERZ1673746 (study PRJEB41218, sample SAMN15661771) | gut metagenome | host: Homo sapiens | place: Canada: London | collected 2015-08-20/2019-03-30 | study: EMG produced TPA metagenomics assembly of...
AATTCCGCCTGCGGCAAGGTTTTGCTCCGCAAAACGCTTGGTGTGGAGCAAAAGCGGCAGAGGAAGGGAAGCTATCGGGGTTTATTCCTCCTCCAGCGCTGTAATCTGGATATGCAGCTCATCCAGCTGCTTTTGTCCGTCCCCGCAAAATGGCGGAGCATTTTACGGGGGCCCCTCGCACGGATTAAATTTCCTCGGCGGAAGTGAATTCCGCCTGCGGCAAGGTTTTGCTCCGCAAAACGCTTGGTGTGGAGCAAAAGCAGCAGAGGAAGGGAGACGATCGGGGTTTATTCCTCCTCCAGCGCCGTGATCTGGATATGCAGCTCATCCAGCTGCTTTTGCTCCACGGTGGAGGGAGCGCCCATCATGACGTCCTGAGCGTTCTTGTTCATGGGGAAGGGGATGATCTCCCGGATGGAGCTCTCGCCCGCCAGCAGCATCACCATGCGATCCACGCCCGGAGCGATACCGGCATGGGGAGGTGCGCCGTAGCAGAAGGCGTTGTACATGGCGGGGAACTTCTTCTTCACGTCCTCCTCGCCCAGCCGCACCAGCTCGAAAGCCTTCACCATGATCTCCGGATCGTGGTTCCGGACGGCGCCGCTGCTGAGCTCCACGCCGTTGCACACCAGATCGTACTGGTCGGCGGTGATGGTCAGGGGATCGATCTCGCCCCGCTCGGCCTTCAGCAGCACCTCCAGCCCGCCGCTGGGCATGGAGAAGGGGTTGTGGCAGAACTCCAGCTCACCGCTTTCGTCGCCGATCTCGTACATGGGGAAGTCCACGATCCAGCAGAACTCGTAGCGCTCCTGATCCATATGACCGGCGCAGGCGGCGCCGAAGGTCTTGATGAGCACACCTGCGGATTTGGTGGCCGATGCACCGGCGGCCACCACCACCAGCGTATTGGGTGCCAGCGTCAGCACCTGCTCCAGCTGGGGCCGCAGGTCGGTGACGAACTTGGCGATGCCGCCGGCCAGCTCACCCTTTTCGTCCACCTTGAACCAGTAGGCCTTGCTGCCGGACTGCACCTCGCAGTCGGACAGGAGCTTCTCCACCTGCTTGCGTGTCAGGGTGCAGTCAGAGATATCCACCATCTTCACGGTCTGGCCCCGCAGGGGCTCAAACTCGCTGTTTTCAAAGAGTTTGCTGACATTCTTGCAGGTCAGGTCGATGCGCAGATCCGGCTTGTCGGAGCCGTAGGTCTCCAGCGCCGTGTTGTAGGGGATGCGGCGGAAGGGAGCAGCAGAGGCGACATCATAGGTGCCGAACTTGGCGAAGATGGGAGGCAGCACGTCCTCCAGCACGGCGAACACGTCCTCCTGCGTGGCAAAGGCCATCTCCATATCCAGCTGGTAGAACTCGCCGGGAGAGCGGTCGCCACGGGCGTCCTCGTCCCGGAAGCAGGGGGCGATCTGGAAGTACCGGTCGAAGCCGGAGGTCATCAGCAGCTGCTTGAACTGCTGGGGGGCCTGCGGCAGGGCATAGAACTTGCCGGGATGCTTTCGGGCAGGCACCAGATAGTCCCGTGCGCCCTCCGGGGAGGAGGCCGTCAGGATGGGAGTGGTGATCTCCAGGAAGCCGTGCTCCGTCATGGCAGCCCGCAGAGCGGCCACCACCTGGCAGCGCAGGACGATGTTGTTCTTCACGGCGGGGTTCCGCAGGTCCAGATACCGGTACTTCAGGCGCTGGGTCTCGTCGGCCTCCCGGCTGCGGTTGATCTCAAAGGGCAGGCTGTTGTAGCGGCAGCGGCCCAGCACCTCGATTTTGCTGGGGACCACCTCAATGTCGCCGGTGGGCAGCTTGGGGTTTTTGCTGGCCCGCTCCCGGACGACGCCCTCCACGCTGATGGTGGACTCCTTGTTCAGGTCCCGGATGATGGCCATCATCTCCTCGGACTCGATGACCACCTGCGTGGTGCCGTAGAAATCCCGCAGCACCACAAAGGCGAAGTTGCTGCCCACCTCCCGGACATTTTCCATCCAACCTACGATCTTCACGGACTTCCCGGCATCGGCCAGCCGCAGCTCCCCGCAGGTATGGGTACGCATCTGCATCATAGCTTTCACTCCTGTTTCTGATAATGTATCGTAATATTTCTATGGAATATTGCTTTCTGTTATCGGATTTTGTCCTTATTCCACGATAACGCTGCCCTGCTCCCGGAGGGCCAGTCCCTCCCGGATGCGCTGGAGGGTCTCGTCGAAGGGCAGTGTGGTCTGCTCGCCGGAAACCATATCCTTGCAGGCCACCACCCCGGCGCTGACCTCGTCGTCTCCCAGAAACACCACATAGGGGACGCCGATCTTGTCGGCATAGTTCATCTTGGCCTTGAACTTCTTCTGCTCGGTGTAGAGCTGGGTCCGCACTCCGGCTGCCCGCAGCCGGGTGGACAGCTGGATGGCGGGGGTCAGCTCCGCCGTCATGGGCAGGATCAGCACATCTGCCGGGGCCGTGGGCAGCTGGGGGTTCAGCATCCCCTGCTCGCCCAGCACGTAGAACAGTCTCGTCAGGCCGATGGAGATGCCCACGCCGGGCAGCTGCCGGTCGGTGTAGTACTCCGCCAGATTGTCGTACCGTCCACCGGAGCAGACGGAGCCGATCTCCGGATGATCCAGCAGGGTAGTTTCGTACACCGTGCCGGTGTAGTAGTCCAGCCCACGGGCGATGGTCAGGTCCACGGCGAAGTTCTCCTCCGGTACGCCGAAGGCCGCCAGATACTTTACCACCGTCTCCAGCTCGGTAAGGCCGGCGTCAAACACCTCATTGCGGCCCCGATAGCCCTCCAGCGCCGTCAGCACCTCCTGATTGGAGCCGGTGATGGCGATGAAGCGCAGGATATCCCCGGCGGCCGCCTCCGTAAGGCCCAGCTCCCCGGTAAGGAGCCCCCGGACCTTGTCGGGGCCGATCTTATCCAGCTTGTCCACGGTGCGCATGATGTCGCCGGACTGCTCCGTCAGCCCCAGCATGGCATAAAAGCCGTTGAGGATCTTCCGGTTGTTGACCCGGATCTGGAACCGCTTCAGCCCCAGCCGGGTGAAGGTCTGGTAGATGATGGAGGGGATCTCCGCCTCGTTGGCGATATCCAGCTTGCCGTCTCCGATGATGTCGATGTCCGCCTGATAGAACTCCCGGAACCGGCCCCGCTGGGCCCGCTCCCCCCGGTACACCTTGCCGATCTGATACCGGCGGAAGGGGAAGGACAGGTCGCCGCCGTGGAGGGCCACATACTTGGCCAGCGGCACCGTCAGGTCAAACCGCAGGGCCAGATCGGCGTCGCCCTTCTGGAAGCGGTAGATCTGCTTCTCCGTCTCGCCGCCGCCCTTGGCCAGCAGCACCTCGCTGGCCTCGATGACGGGGGTATCCAGCGGCGTGAAGCCGTAGAGAGCGTAGGTCTTGCGGAGGATGTCCATCATCCGCTCCAGCTGCTGCTGCGGGGCGGGCAGCAGCTCCATAAAGCCGGACAGCGTCCGGGGGGTGATCTTTGCCATAGTCATGCTCCTTTGTGGAAAAATGTGGGAATTTGTGGAAAACGTGCCGCACCGGCGGCAGGGGAGGGGAGATGCGAAAAAACGCTCCCGTCCCGTGATTGGGACGAGAGCGCATTGCTTCGTGGTGCCACCCAATTTCGGCCGTAAGGCCCTTTCAGGCTCCTGTTGCGGGGAGCGGCCGCAGATGTCTCCATCTCCGCTGGTGAAGCCGTCCTTCACACTGTGTGCCGCAGTGCGCTTGCAGCCGTGGCGCACCTCTCTTCACCGGCAGGGACAGGCTACTCATGCTCCGTCATAGCGGTTTGAACGCAGTCTATTGTAGGGGATATGCAGGGAAATGTCAAGCGGTAAAGGGCTTGGTTTTGGGATTGACGATGTTGCGCCAATCCAGATCGCCGCGGGCCAGACCCAGCACCAGCATCTCCGCCGAGGCCAGATTGCTGGCATAGGGGATGTTGTTCTGGTCGCACAGGCGATAGATGTTGGCGATGTCCTCGTTGGGGGTCTTGTTGCGGGGATCGTCGAAGCACAGCACCAGATCGATCTCGTTGTAGGCGATGCGGGCAGCGATCTGCTGGCCGCCGCCGTGGGAGAAGGACAGGAACCGGTGGATGGTCAGCCCCGTGGCGTCGGAGATGATCTGGCCGGTGGTGGCGGTGGCGCACAGGGTATGCTGAGCCAGGATCCCGCAGTAGGCGGTGCAGAACTGAGCCATCAGCTCCTTTTTGTTATCATGGGCGATCAAGGCGATATTCATGTTATTCGCTCCTCTCTTCTATGGATTCAGATACGCATCAGGGGGATACGCTGCCCCATGATGCGCCGTGCAATATTCTCGTAAGCCCTTGCGGCGTAGTTGCTGCACTCCCGCAAGGGGATGCCGGTGTTCAGGGCATAGGGGACGTTCCGGTCCTCCGGTACCACGCCCAGCAGCGGCAGACCCGCTGCGTCCATGGCGTCGTCGATGGTGGTGTGAAGGCTTCGCAGCAGCTTCTTCTCCACCCGGCCCACCACCAGATGAAGGTTGCCCCGTCCCAGACGGTCCAGCTCCATGACGGTGCGCTGGGCGTCCCGCAGGGAGGAGGCGTCGGTGTTGGTGACCACCACCGCCCGGTCGGCGTAGTCGCTGGCCAGATGGAAACCCATCCCCAGCCCCGCCGGGGCGTCGATGAGGCAGTAGTCGTAGGTCTGCCGGATGCGGTCCAGCAGCGCTTTCATCTGCTCCGGTGCAATGGGCATGGGCCGGGCCGACAGGGGGGCTGTCAGCAGGTGCAGCTTGGGATACTTGGGGTGCTGCACCACGGCATCCTCCAGCGTACATCGCCCGGCGATGACGTCGGTGAAGTCCATCAGAGCCCGGTCGCTGAGCCCCAGCGCCAGATCCAGATTCCGCAGGGTGATGTCACAGTCCAGACACAGGGTATGGCACCCCAGCGCCGCCAGCGCCAGCCCCACATTGGCTGTAAAGGAGGTCTTGCCTGTGCCGCCCTTGCCGGAGACGACTGCTATGATTTTACCCAATTTTATACCTCCTTGCGTCATTTGAAAAGGAAAAAATGAAAATTTTCAGAAAAATTTTCTCAAATCCAAGCCTTTTGGACATTTGTGTCCCGGCTTTATCGCAGGGGTGCTTTCTTGATGCGGGCGAAGGCACGGGGGAAGCCCGCTGGCGTGGGACGCTCCTTCCGGATGCGGACGACCCGGTGGGTCACCTCCGTCCCCGGAATGGTGTAGTCCGTCACGTCCTCCACAGCGCCGCCCAGCTGGGCGATGGCGCTGCGGGCCTCTTGCAGCTCCGGGTCGCTCTCCACGGATTTCATGGCCAGAAACACGCCGCCCACCTTCACCAGCGGCAGTGTCAGCTCGCACAGTACATTCAGCTGGGCCACCGCCCGTGACGTGGCGATGTCGAACTGCTCCCGGTGCTTCCGGACGAACTCCTCCGCCCGTGCGTGGACGCAGCGCACCCGCCGCAGTCCCATGGCGTCGGCGGTCTCCCGGAGGAAATCCACCCGCTTGCCCAGACTGTCCAGCAGCGTCAGGTCGAAGTTCGGCTCCAGGATCCGCAGGGGCATCCCCGGAAATCCGGCGCCGGTACCCACATCCACCACGGACTTTCCCCGGAAGTCCGCAGCAGTCAGTAGGTACGCACAATCCAGCAGGTGCAGCGCCGCCACGTCGCAGGGATCGGTGATGGCCGTCAGGTTCATCACCTGATTCCGTTCCAGCAGCCGCCGGGAGAACTCCTCCAGTCCCTCGATGGCCGCTGCATCCGCCGGCAGCCCGTAGACCGCCAGCCCCTCCCGCAGCAGCTGCTCCGGGGTCACTGGTTCTTCTCCTTCAGCAGGTCACGGATCTCCGTCAGCAGCTCCTCGCTGGTGGGCCCCTTGGGCTCCTCCGGGGCGGGGGCCTCTTCCTTCTTCTTGTGGAAGCGGTTGATGGCCTTGATCATGAGAAAGATCACCAGCGCCACCAGAATGAAGTCGATGATGGTGGTGAGGAAGGTGCCGATGCCCAGCGTCACGGCAGCCGTGACCACCTCGTCGCCATTCATAACAGCGGGCTTCAGTACGATATCCAGCTGGCCCAGATCGATGCCGCCGATGAGCATCCCCACCAGAGGCATGATGACGTCGTTGACCAGGGAGGTGGTGATCTTACCGAAGGCGCCGCCGATGACCACGCCGATGGCCATGTCCAGCACGTTGCCCCGCAGGGCGAACTCCTTGAACTCGCTCAGAAATTTCTTCATGGGTATCCTCCGAGAGTTTACATAATCAGCGTTTGGGAACCAGCTTCTCGCAGCCGCCCATGTAGGGCTGGAGCACCTTGGGGATCAGCACGGTGCCGTCGGGCTGGAGGTTGTTCTCCAGGAAGGCGATGAGCATCCGGGGAGGGGCCACGCAGGTGTTGTTCAGGGTGTGGCACAGCTGCATCCGGCCGCTCTCGTCCTTGTAGCGGATCTTCAGGCGGCGGGCCTGTGCATCCCCCAGATTGGAGCAGGAGCACACCTCGAAGTACTTCTGCTGCCGGGGAGACCAGGCCTCGATGTCGCAGGACTTGCACTTCAGATCCGCCAGATCGCCGGAGCAGCACTCCAGCTGCCGCACGGGGATATCCAGAGAGCGGAACAGCTCCACGCTGTAACGCCACAGCTTCTCGTACCACGCCTTGGAGTCCTCCGGCTTGCAGACCACGATCATCTCCTGCTTCTCGAACTGGTGGATGCGGTAGATGCCCCGCTCCTCGATGCCGTGGGCACCCTTCTCCTTGCGGAAGCAGGGGGAGTAGGAGGTCAGGGTCTGGGGCAGGCTCTCCACCGGGACGATCTGGTCGATGAACTTGCCGATCATGGAGTGCTCACTGGTACCGATGAGGTACAGGTCCTCGCCCTCGATCTTATACATCATGGCGTCCATGTCCGTCTGGCTCATGACGCCCTCCACCACGCTGCCGTGGATCATGAAGGGGGGGATGCAGTAGGTGAAGCCCTTGTTGATCATAAAGTCCCGGCCATAGGCCAGCACGGCCTCGTGGAGCCGGGCGATGTCGCCCATGAGATAGTAAAAGCCGTTGCCGGACACCCGGCCGGCAGCGTCCAGATCGATGCCGTCGAATCGCTCCATGATGTCCGTGTGGTAGGGGATATCGAAGGCTGGCACCGTGGCCTCGCCGAAGCGCTCCACCTCCACGTTGCAGCTGTCGTCCTTGCCGATTGGCACGGAGGGGTCGATCATCTGAGGGATCACCAGCAGGATGTGGTGGATCTGCTGGCTCAGCTTCTCCTCCATCTCCTCCAGCTGAGCCAGACGGTCGGCGTCGGCCTTCACTTGCGCCTTCACCGCCTCGGCCTCCTCCAGCTTGGAGGGATCCTTCTTGGCCTGTCCCATCAGCATCCCCACCTGCTTGGAGAGCTTGTTGCGCTGGGCCCGCAGATCATTGCCCTCGTTCTCGGCGGCTCGCTTCTCGGCATCCAACGCAATGACCTCGTCCACCAGCGGCAGCTTGGCATTCTGGAACTTCTTGCGGATGTTCTCCTTTACGGCATCTGGGTTCTCCCGGATAAATTTGATATCAAGCATAGTCTGACCTCTTTCTGTGTTTCACGTGAAACATTTATTTGGCTTTCAGGGCGTGGAGGGCGTCCAGCAGCTGATTCAGATCCTCCACCCCGTAGTATTCCAGTTCGATGCGGCCCTTTTTCCGGCCGGTAACGATGCGGCAGCCCCGGCCCAGACGGCTACCCAGTTCCTTGGCGGCCTCCTTGGCATAATCGACGGAGAGCCCATCCGGTTCCGGCTGCTCCGGCTTGGGGGGAGCCGTCAGCTTCTTCACCAGCTGCTCTGTCTGCCGCACCGACAGCTCGTCCTTGATGATGGCGTTGGCCGCCGACTCCTGCATGGCAGGGGAGAGGGGGAGAATAGCTCTGGCGTGTCCGCTGGAGAGCCGCCCGTCCTCCACCATGGCCCGCACGGGGGGACACAGCTTCAGCAGGCGCATGGCGTTGGCTACGGTGGACCGGGACTTGCCCACCCGCTGGGCCGTCTCCTCCTGGGTCATGTTGTACTGCTGCATCAGCGTCTGATAGCCCTCGGCCTCCTCCATGGGGTTCAGATCCTCCCGCTGGAGGTTCTCGATCATGGCCAGCTCCATGGCCTTGCGGTCGTCGGCCTCGATGACGATAGCCGGCACCTCCGACAGACCCGCCATCCGGGCGGCCCGCCAGCGCCGTTCACCGGCGATGATTTGATAGTACCCTGACTGCAGCTTTCGCACCGTCAGGGGCTGAATGATGCCATGTTCCCGGATGGAGTCCGCCAGATCGGCCAGAGCGTCCGGGTCAAATTGCTTCCGTGGCTGGGAAGCGCAGCTCTCTACTTGGGAAATGGGCAGGTACAGACTGGTTTTCTCCTCTTCGGGGGTCATCACGTCGTCCCCCAGCAGGGCGGCCAGTCCCCGACCTAAGCCCTTGGATGGATTCGCCATGGGATCGCTCCTTTCATCCGTTGTTTCTCTTCAAAAACTCCTGCGCCAGCTGCACATAGGCCTCAGCCCCACGGCAGCTGCGGTCATAGGAGGTGATGGGCTTTCCGTGGCTGGGCGCCTCCGAAAGCCGCACATTCCGGGGAATCACCGTGGCGTAGACCTTGCCGGGGAAGAAGCGCTTCACCTCTTGGGCCACCTGAATGGCCAGATTGGTGCGCCCGTCGAACATAGTCAGCAGCACACCCTCGATCTCCAGCTTGGGGTTCAGGCTCCGCCGCACCAGCCGCACGGTGTTCATCAGGTCGGAAAGCCCCTCCAGCGCATAGTATTCCCCCTGCAAAGGTACCAGCAGGGAGTCCGCCGCACACAGGGCGTTCAAGGTCAGTAGTTCCAGCGACGGGGGGCAGTCGATGAACACATAGTCGTAGTTGTCCCGCACCTGCTCCAGCGCCATCCGCAGCCGAAACTGCCGCTCCGGCAGGTCGATCATCTCCACACTGGCTCCGGCCAGTGCCTTGCTGCTGGGCAGCACGTCACCATAGGAGGTGCGGACGATGGCCTTTTCCGTCTCCACGCTGTTGATGAGCACGTCATAGATGCCGTTGGATACGGTCTTGTCCACGCCCATACCGGAGGTGGCGTTGGCCTGCGGGTCAAAGTCGCACAGCAGGATGCGCTGACCGGCGGCCTTCAGGGCAGCCGCCAGATTCACGCAGGAGGTGGTCTTGCCCACGCCGCCCTTCTGATTTACGATCGCAACGATTTTCGCCATACGCAACCCCCGTCACTCTTAGAGTTCTCTAATATGAGAATATTATATCAACTGTCACAATTTTTTTCAATAGGGAAGGAGCGTACTTTGCAAAAAAAGAGATGTTTCACGTGAAACATCTCTTTTTTCTAATGCACTTGTCTCCGGTAATTGTTTCACGTGAAACAATTACACCAGCAGCACCCCGCCCACGGGGGGAAGGGTCAGCCGCAGCATCCCGTTCCGAGCAAAGAACTGCTGCCCTGTCAGGGCGTCCTTGGCCAGCGCTCCCGACCAAGGAATGGACAGCTCCAGCGGCTGCATCCCGGCGTTCATGGCCGCCACCGTCACCTCGTCCTCGGACTGCCGCCGCAGCACCAGCCCACCGCCCACGGCGTAGAGATAGCAGATATCTCCGCACTGCAGGGATACCCGCTGCTTCCGCAGAGTACCCAGCTGACGGAAGTACGCCAGCAGCGCCGGATCCTCCTGCCCCCATGGGTAGGTGCCACGGTTCAGGGGATCCTCGAAGCCCTGCATCCCGGCCTCGTCGCCGTAAAACACCGTGGGGGAGCCGGGGAAGCTGTACAGCAGCAAAGCGCCCAGCCGCAGCCGGGCCAGTCCCATGTCCAGCTCCTCCGGGCTGAGGCGGTACGCCGCCCGGTCGTCCTTAGTCTCCGGTGTCCGGGCCGCTCCCAGCATGGTCAGCAGCCGGGGCGTGTCATGGGTACCCAAGATGTTCAGACCGCTGTGAAAGGCCGCAGGCGGATAGTTCTCCCGGATCTCCTCCATGTCCAGGCGGAAGTCTGACGCATCACCGCCCCGCAGCCAAGCCAGCGCCGCCGTACGGAAGGGGTAGTTCATAAGCCCGTGGGTCTCCCGGCCCAGCAGATACCTCCGCCGATGGGAGTAGGCGATCTTGTTGCTGCCGTCCTCCCACACCTCGCCCAGCAGGAAGCTGTCTGGCTTCTCGGACTCCATGGCCTGTCGAATTTCAGCGATGAAGTCATCGGGCAGCTCGTCCGCCACATCCAGTCGCCAGCCGTCGGCCCCTTGCCGCAGCCAGTGCCGCACCACGGAGTCCTGACTCCGCACGATGAAGTCCCGATAGGAGGGCGCCTCCTCGTTCACCGCCGGCAGAGTCCTTACGCCCCACCACGCATCGTAGTCCGTAGGCCACGGATGGAAGCTGTACCAGTCGAAATAGGGGGAATCTTGACTCTGGGCCGCCCCCAGCTCCGGGTAGAAGCCTTCGGCGTTGAAGTAGCGGCTGTTGCTGCCGGTGTGGTTGAATACGCCGTCCAGCAGCACCCGGATGCCCCGCCGGTGGGCCTCCCGGCACAGCTGCCGGAAGTCCTCCTCCGTTCCCAGCATGGGGTCGATGCGGCGGTAATCGGCGGTGTTGTAGCGGTGATTGCTGTCCGCCTCGAAAATGGGACACAGATACAGCGTGGAGACGGAGAGACTCTGCAAATAGTCCAGCTTGGAAATAATTCCCAGCAGGCTTCCGCCGAAGTAGTCGTTGTTGCGAATTTCGCCCGCTTTATCGGGCTGCCATTGGGGGGTGTCGTCCCAACGCTGATGCACCAGTCGCTGCCCCACCATGCCGTGGCCGTCCGGCACCGCCAACCGGCAGAACCGGTCGGGAAAGATCTGATACGTCACCCCCCGGCCGAACCAGTCGGGGGTATGGGTGGGCTCATACACCGTCAGCTGCCATCGCTGACGGTCCGCCTCACCGCCGCAGCCATTGCGTCCCAGCCAGAGGAGGGAGCCGTCGGGCCGCCGCACCCGGAAGGCGTACCAGATCAGCTCCGGCTCCACCGGTGCCGTCAGCACACCGCTCCAGCCATCGCCGGAGGGGGAGAGGGGAACCTCCTGCTCCAGCCCGGCAAATTCCTGCCGTACCAGCAGGCAGCACGCCTCCAGCGGCTCATCGGCCCCCAGAGCAAAACGCACCTCGGCGCCGCAGGACACGGCGCCGAAGGGATCCTTATATCGAACATCACGAGAATCGAACCAAACAGACATGAACAGGGACCTCTCAGTTTAACAGAGTATTTTCGCCGATGATGGCGGTGCCGATCTCCTCCCGACTGAAGTAGGCGTTGAGGATATCCACCGCCGTCTCCGCCAGAGCCGCACCGGCGCCGCCCTTTTCGATGACCACCGCCACGGCGATCTGGGGATCGTCATAGGGGGCAAAGCACACGAAGGTACCGTTGTTGGCATCGGTGACGCCGGTCTCCGCCGTACCGGTCTTGGCACCGGCGGACACCACGCACTTGGAAAAGTAGGTGGACAGGCTCCCGGTGGTCAGATCGTGCATACCGGTCTTGATGGCCTCCACCGTGCTGTCCTGCATCTCCACCACGTTGACGGGGTCCTTGTCGTAGGCATAGACCACGGCGGAGTTGTTATAGGTCTTGACGTTTTTCAGCAGGTGGGCCGCATAGTGCTCACCGTTGCCTACCAGCGTGGCGATGTAGTTGGCCAGCTGCAGCGGCGTAAACAGGTTATAGCTCTGGCCGATGGCGGCGGTCAGGGTCTGACCGTCGGACCACTCCAGATCGTTGGCCTCGGCGTACTCCGGGGAGGCCAGAGCGCCCTTGGCCTCGGCGCTGTTGGGGCCGCCGATCTCGATGCCGGTGTACTGCCCCAGACCGAACTGGGTGGCATAGTCGTCCAGCGTCTTAATGCCCGTCAGACGGCCCACCTCATAGAAGAAGTAGTTGCAGGACACGGTGATGGCCTCCGACACGTCCACCCGCCCGTGGGTGGAGCCGTAGGAGCTGTAGATCCAGCACCGGGGCTGGGGGGAGGAGTAGTAGTCGTAGATGCCCCGGTCCAGAATGGTGGTAGAGGGGGTGATGACACCGGATTCCAGCGCCGCCACCGCCGTGCAGGGCTTGAAGGTGGAGCCGGGGGCGTAGGTGCCGCCAATGGCCCGGTTGAACAGGGGAGCTCCCTTGTCGTCGGAGGCCAGCGTGTCATAAATTTCATCCCACTTGCTGATGTCATAGGTGGGGTAGGAGGCCAGCGCCAGCACCTCACCGCTGCCCACGCCCACCACCACGGCGGCACCGCCACGGCGGATGCCGTCCTTCTCGGTCATGTCACCGATGGTCTTGCTGAGGGCTTTTTCCACGTCCTCCTGCAGGTCGATGTCCAGCGTCAGAGCCACGGTGTTGCCGGGCTTGGGTTCCTTGGTGTAGAACTCACCGGTGATCTGGCCATCGGAGGTGGTGGTAATGAGTTTGGTGCCGTTCTCGCCGTGGAGATACTCCTCGAAGGCCTTCTCCACGCCGCTCTCGCCCACCAGAGCGTCCATGGAATACCCCTTGTCCCGGTATCCCACGATGCCGTTGTCCGGATCGCCCACCCAGTCCTCCTGATAGATGGGACTCAGCCGCCCCAGCACATGGGCGGCGTAGGTAGTGTCATACACACGGGCCGAGGCCGTGCCGGTGGTGACACCGGCATAGCGGCCGTCCACCACCTGATTGATGAGCTCCACCGACACATCGCTGGCGAAGGTGTAGGTACCCCCCGCGATGTCCCGCAGGGCCAGTTGGTAGCGCACACCGATGATAGCCCGTGCGTCGGTGTCGGAGTAACTGTCCGCCACGCCGTAGAGCTTTCTCAGCTGGGCCATGAACAGCGGGGCCTCCTGCGTGGGCCGCAGGGTACCCACCGTGATGGCGGGCAGATCCTCCGACTCCAGATATTCCCGGAAGGCACCCTCGTCGGTGGGGGTGGTGTAGGTAAAGGGCGGCTCCTTGCTCACCGGCAGGGTGTCCGTCCACTTGACGTTGTTGCTGCGGCACAGCTCCAACAGCCGGAAGATGGCGTCGTTGCAGTCCGTGTCGCTTTCAAATTCCTCGTCGGAGAACACCAGCGTATAGGTCAGCCGGTTGGAGATCAGCACCTTGCCGTTGCGGTCGGTGATGATGCCGCGGGAGGCCTCCACCGTCTGAGCGGTAGCATTGCTGGCCAGCGAGCGAGCCTTATAGTCCGATCCGTTGAGGATCTGAGTATTGTACAGCACGCCGCAGAAGATCAGCAGGATCATCCCGAAGATCAATACCAGCGGCACCAGCCGGGATTTGGCCAGATAGGATTTCATAGCACACTCCTTTCAGGGGACTCACTCGGAGTAGATCCGCCGGCGCACCCAGCGGAAGGGAAGATAGACCAGCACCGTCAGCGGCAGTGTCACCAGAATTTCCCGCCCCGCCAGTGACGAGGCGGCGGAGAAGGCCACTCCCTGCTGATACGTCATCAGCAGAATTTGCAGCCCATTTGTGATGACCAGCGCCGCCAACCCCATGAGCACGGCGCACAGAAGCCCCGGCGTAATGAGGTAGTTGGCCACGGCAGCGGCGGCCAGCGCCGCCAGCAAAAATGCCAGAATATGGAAGCAGGGGATCAGCCCCGGCTGGGTCAGATCAAACAGCAGACCCATGGCCAGCGCCACGCCCATGCCGCCGTAGGCTCCCTCGAACATAGCTAAGACCGCCACCATCACCGGGGGCAGATAGGGATGCACGTGCAGCAGGGAGATGTGATCCAGCACCAGCCCCTGCAATAAAAGCAGCAGAAAAACACCTGCGGTGTAAAACACCCATTTCCAGATGGTATCACGTCGGCTCATAGTGTCTCCCTCAGTCCACGGTGTCGAAGGAGGTGATGACAAACACCTCCGACAGGGAATCCAGATCCGTCTTGGGGGCCAGCACCGCATAGCGGGTCAGGCCGTTGTCATCGGTGCGGATCTCCTCCACAGAGCCGATGACCAGCTGGGAGGGGTAGTAGCCCCCCAGCCCGGAGGTGACGATGAGGTCGCCGTTGATGAGACTGGATTCCCCCTCCAGATACGACAGCTTCAGCCGCCCCGTCTCCATCAGGGCCAGATCGCCCATGGCCACCGTCACCTCGCCGGTGCGGAATACCCGTGCGCCCAGGGAGGAGTCCGTGTCCAGAATGGTGGTGATGGTGGACCAGTTGAGTCCGGCCTCCCGGATGACCCCCACCAGATTGCCCTGATCGTCCACCACGCAGTTGCCCACGGCAATGCCGCTGGAGGTACCCTTGTTGAGTGTCATCACACGGGACCAGTTGGAGGTGCTGCGGTCCACGATAACGGCAGATTCAAAGGTGAAATCCCGCCGCTGCTGCCGCAGATTCAGCAGGTTCCGCAGCCGCTGGTTCTCCTCGCTGTCGATCTTGGCCTGATCCAGCTGACGCTGCAGCTCGGCGTTCTCCTTTTTCAGCTCCGCATTCTCCTGCTGCAGCGCCTCTACGTCCTCGAAGCGCTGGCTTATGGAGCTGAACCACCCGCTGACAGCGGAGCCTACCGCCCGGAAGGGGGAGGCAATGACGCCCCCGGCGTTCTGGAGAAAGCCGGTCTGGGAGCTGAGAGCGGAGGCCACACACAGCAGCACCGCCACCACCGTCACCGCCGCCAGCATCATGATGCCGTTTTTCTGGAAAAAATTCTTCATAGTTCTGATTCCTTATTGCAAAGTAAGCCGCTGCCCATTACGCCAGCAGCGTCACACCGAACTCCGCCAGCATTCGGCTCAGCAGCACCACCGGCAGACCCATGACGTTGAAAAAGTCCCCGTCGATGCGCTCCACCAGCAGCGCTCCCTGCCCCTGTACGCCGTAGGCCCCGGCCTTATCCATGGGCTCGCCGCCCCGGATGTAGGCCAGCAGCTCCTGCCGGGAGACCTCCCGGAAATAGACGTCGGTGGACTGGGCGCGGGTGAGGGCCTTTTCCCCCTGCCGCACCGTCACGCCGGTGCAGACCTTGTGCTTTCGTCCGGACAGCGCCGTCAGCATGGAGAGGGCCTCCGCCTCGTCATGGGGCTTCCCCAGCCGCTGATCATCCAGAAAGACCATGGTGTCGGCGGTGATGACAATGGCATCCGCCGCCGCCTGTACCGCCTGAGACTTCTCCCGGCTGATGTAGGCCACGATATCCTCCGGCGCCAGCTCCGGGGGATACCACTCCTCCACGTCCGGCACGGAAATTTCAAATTCACGGAGTCCTATGCGCCGTAGCAGCTCCTGCCGCCGGGGGGAGCCGGAAGCCAGTATGATCCTCGCCATAGCGCTTACCTCCCGGTGGAGCCGAAGCCGCCGGCGCCCCGCTCCGTCTCGTCCAGCTCCTCTACCACCGTCAGGGTGGGCCGCAGAATGGGCAGCACCATCAGCTGGGCGATACGGTCGCCGGGCTGGATGGTGTAGGGGACGTCCCCGTGGTTCACCAGCCCCACCGTCAGCTGGCCCCGGTAGTCGCTGTCAATGACCCCCACGCTGTTGGAGAGGGTGATGCCGTGGCGGGTGCCCATGCCGCTGCGGCTGCACACCAGCGCCACATACTCCGGCCCCGGCAGGGCGATGGCGATGCCTGTGGGGATGCCCTGCCGCCCGCCGGGAGCCAGCGTCACCGGCTCCTCCATACAGGCGCACAGATCCATGGCCGCCGCACCGGCGGTGGCGTAGGCGGGCAGGGGGAATTTCGTCCCCATCAGCGGCGATACCGCCTTGACCTTCAACTCTATCATAGCAAATTTACTCCTAAAATATAAAAACGAATTGTTAAAATCGATTTTCGTCCATAAACTTTCCCGTTATTCCTTTTCCGGCACCGTGATATCCGCCACGGAGTAATCCCCCAGATCCAGCAGCTGCCGGACGCAGTAGGGGATAGGCCGGTGGAACACCGGCCCGTCCACGGCGATGGTGTGGAATTCTCCGTTCTCGCCGCAGATATCCACGCCGCAGGCGGTCATCTCCTCCACCATGGCCCGGTCCATGACCCGGCCCAGCAGCTGCCGGGGCAGTACCCGGCGGTCCAGCGTCTTGATGAGACACCGATACCCCAGATCCAGCACCTCCCGGACGTTCTCCTGCCGGTCGTGGTGCCATAGGGGGTATACCGCCTCCAGCCCCACGTTTCGGCAGCGCTCCTCGCCCCAGGCCCGGTTGTTCTCAATGTCAATATCCCCGAAGCACACCAGCTCCACCCCCTGCTCCTTGGCCCGGCGCAGCGCCGCCTCCATGGACAGATGGTACTCCTCGCCGCCGGTAGGCACCGCCAGCAGCGGCAGCTCCAGCGCCTCGCCGTACTCCTTCAGCAGCGCCGGGTCCACCCCATGAAAGTAGGAGCGCCCCGCTTCGGGGTTAAACATCACCAGCAGCGCCATAGGCTCTGCTCCCGCCTCCAGCATCTTGTGCAGGCACAGGGTGCTGTCCTTGCCGCAGCTGTACGACAGGATAAATTTCTTCCCGGCCACGCCGGTCAACGCATTTTCCACCGGAACCTCCTGTTTTGGGACAATGTATTGATAACTTATAGGAATTTTACGGTTAAAAATAACGGAATGTATTCACTCTACTCCCCGGTAGAACAGACCCCGTGTCAGATCGGCCGGGATATAGTCCCCCTGCCCCTGATACCGCTGCAGCGCCGCCACGCACTCCGCCGGGGATTCCGTGGTGAAGCGCAGCCGGGCATAGGTGAGCCCCAGCCGCCGCCACTCCGGCTTGTCCGCCAGAAAGAGGGTGCGGCTGTTCTCCAGTTCGTTGCGGTGGCCCCATGCGGGCATCAGCGGGAAGCGGGCCCCGGTTCGGTCGGTGAGGACGTTCTCCCCGGTGCAGCGGCAGGCGGAGGAGCGCTTCCGGTAATCGCTGCCCACATCGCAGCAGCCCAAGCTGTTGGCAATGACGCAGTTCTCCATCAGCATCAGCGGCAGGCGGCCATAGACCACCGCCTCGCAGGGCAGATACTTTTTCAGATCCCGGATCTGTTGGTGCCGCAGCTCGAAGGATACGGCGGCGGTGGAGAGCCCCAGCTCCCGCAAAAACAGCAGCGCACGGGAGTTGAATACGTTCATCCCCAGATCGCCCCGCAGCGGCAGTTCCAGCCCCTCGGCAATGGGCAGATGGCCCAGATTGCCAACGGCCACGGCGGCCAGCACCTGCCGGTGCCGCACCAGCATCTCCCGCAGCACGGCCTCGTCCTCCGTCCGGAAAATACGGGGCAGCACGGCGCAGAAGGACGTCCGGTCCAGATACGGGGTCACATCCAGCGTATCCAGCCACTCCACCGGCAGATAGATCATCTCCGGGCGGCAGTCCGCCAGCTCCTGCGTCAGCTGCTCCGGCTTCTGGAGGGAGCAGGTCAGCAGCGGCTGCGCCGGCTCCACCGGGGCATCCGGCAGCGGCTCCGGCTGGGCGATCCGGCGTTCCGGCACGGCACACAGGGTATCCTCCAGCGCCGCCAGTCCCTCCCGCCGCAGGGCGTTGACCGCCCCGGCGGAGAGCATCAGCCCCTCCTCCAGCGTCACCCGCACCTCCCGGCAGCGGAAGGCGGTGCCGCCGGTCTTTTTCAGACGGGCCTGCAGCTCCTCCGCCGTCAGCGCCCGGTTTCGGGCGGTCTCCGGCACAGGGCCTGTCACCTCCGCCCGCTGATCCCCGGCCCGCACCGTCAGGCGCACCGGCTCACCGGCCCGGCAGACGCAGTCCATGTCCACCGCCACCGTCCGGCGATCCTCCTTTTCGTACAGTGTCCGGGCCTCGGCAAACAGCTCCTTGGGCTCCGGGAGGTTCTCCGGCCGGGTGCCAAACATCTGCGGCCCCTTCTGGCCCAGATAGTATCCGTCGGTGAAGCCGCTGCGGCTGAAGGCAAGCTCCAGCTGCCGCTGCTCCTCACGAGTGGGGCGGCGCTTTTCGTCCAGCAGCCGCCGGTAAATGGAGGTGATGACCGCCACGTACTCCGGCCGCTTCATGCGCCCTTCCAGCTTCAGGCACGCCACCCCCATGTCCTCCAGCTCCTGTAGGTAGGGGGAGAGGTTGGCGTCCTTCAGGCTCAGAGGATGGCCTCCCGCCGCCGGGGCATTGACCCCATAGGGCAGGCGGCAGGGCTGAGCGCAGGTACCCCGGTTGCCGCTGCGTCCTCCGATAACGGCGCTGAGGGCGCACTGACCGGAGTAGCACATACATAGAGCGCCGTGGGCAAAGACCTCCACCTCCGCCGGACAGTCCCGGCAGATGGCGGCAATGTCCCGGCGGGACAGCTCACGGGCCAGCACCACACGGGTAAGACCCAGCTCTGCCGCCCGGCGTGCGCCCCCCAGCGTGTGCAGGCTCATCTGGGTGCTGGCGTGGAGGGGCAGCTCCGGCGCCGCCTGACGGGCCAGCTGCCACACCCCCCAATCCTGGATCAGCACCGCATCTACCCCCAGCCGGGAGGCCTTGTGCAGCAGCTCCGCCGCCCCAGACAGCTCCCGGTCGGTGAGCAGGGTGTTCAGGGTCAGATAGACCCTCACCCCCCGGAGGTGGCAGTACCGCACCGCCTGTGAAAACTCCTCCTCTGTGAAGTTCTTGGCGCTGCGCCGGGCGTTGTAGGCCCCGAAGCCCATGTATACAGCATCGGCGCCGCTCTGCACGGCGGCCACCAGAGAATCCCACCCTCCGGCGGGAGAGAGCAGCTCCGCCATTACTTGTGACCCTGCTGCGCCTTGAACAGCTGCCGCTTCAGCTCCGAGGCCTCCGCCTTGGCCTGAGACGCCTCGTCCAGATATGTTTTCAGCTGGCGGCGCAGATTCTCCGCCGCCTCCTGAGCCTTCAGCAGCTCGTCCGCCAGATTCACCGCCGTCAGCACGGCGGCGTCAATGCGGCTCACATGGGCGCCCTCCTGCAGCTGCGTCATCTTCTCATCCACCAGAGCACCTACCTTCTCCATGTAGGCGGCGCTCTCATCAGCGACCAGGGTGTAATCCTCGCCGCAGATGCTCATTGTGATACGATTCGCCATAGTGACCTCCTGCTTTCTATGTAAACTGAGCATTTTGGGATAGCTATACAGAATCTATTATAGCACAAAATCCCACCGGGAAAAGACTTTTCTTCCTCAAACGGGGATTTTTCAAAAAATCCCGGCGGGACGCTTTACGCAGACAGGGTTTTCGTGTAGAATAGAGGGACAAAAAGAGAGGGGGCGCAGCGCCGTGGCGGGATATATCCTCCGGGAGGATCAACCGAATATCGTGCTCCCGGCCCAGCAGGCGGACCGCCTCATCGGCCGGGGCGACGGGGATGCGGCGCTGCTGTATCTGTGCCTGCTGCGGGCGGACCGTGGTGTCACGGCGCAGGAGCTGCAGCGTCGACTGAAGTGGAGCCAGCTGCGCCTTCATGCGGCGGAGACGGCTCTGCAGGAGTTGGGACTCATCGACCGGCCCCCGGAGCAGAAGCCCCCGGAGCCGGCACAGGAGCGTCCGGTATATACGGCGGATGACCTGACGGACCTCCTCACCGGCGACGCCGGCTTTCGGATGCTGGTGCCGCAGACGGAGGAGAAGCTGGGGAAACGCCTGAAAACGGCGGACCTGCAAATCCTGGCGGGGCTGTATGATGATCTGGGCCTTCCGGCGGATGTGATCTATCTGCTGGTGTGCCACTGTGTCACCCGTTCCGAGGAGCGCTACGGCCCCGGACGGCGGCCCACCCTCCGCCAGATCGAGAAGGAGGGCTATCACTGGGCGCAGCGGGGCCTCTTCGATCAGGAGAGCGCTTCCCAGTATCTGCGGGACTGGAACGTCCGCCGCTCCGCCATGAGCCGGTATATGCAGGTGCTGGGGCTGGGCGACCGCCGCCCGGTGGAGAGCGAGGAGCGCTACATCGCCGACTGGATGGACAAGGGCTTCCCCCCGGAGACGGTGGCACTGGCCTACGACAAGACGGTGTTTTATAAGAAGGAGCTGAACTGGCGATATCTCAACGGGATCCTGCGCCGCTGGCACGAAAACGGCTGGCACACGGAGGAGGAGGTCCGCCAGAGCGACAGCCGCAAGCCCTCCCGGCGGGAGGAGAAGAAGGACGACTCCCGTATGGAGAAATACATGAAGTGGTAAGGAGGAAAACTCCATGGCATACGACGGAAGAGTGCTGCGTCAGGCCACCCTGCGCTTTGACGAGGACAAGCAGCGCCGTCAGGAGCAGCAGCGCCAGCGGCAGCAGCGGGTCTATCAGCAGTGTCCGGAGCTGGAGAGCATCCAGCGGGAGATCCGGGGTACCATGGGCGAGATCATCGCCTCCGCCCTGCGGCGGGGTACGGACCCTCTGCCCGCCATCCGGGTGATCCGGGATAAGAATCTCTCCCTGCAAAAGCGTCGGGCGGAGCTGCTGGCCCAGCTGGGCTATCCGGAGGATTATCTGTCGGAAAAGCCCCGCTGTACCCTGTGCGGGGATACCGGCTACCGGGGCGACGGCCTGTGCAGCTGCCTGAAAAAATACTATGCACAGGAGCAGATCCGGGAGCTGAGCCGGATGCTGGACATCGGCAGCCAGAGCTTCGATACCTTCGAGCTGGACTGGTATTCCCCGGATCGTGGCAGCCTGCCACGCTCCCCACGGGAGAACGCCCAGCGGAACCTGAACCTGTGCCGGGACTTTGCCGCCCGCTTCCGTCCGGGGCGGGAGAATCTGCTGCTGTTCGGTGCGCCGGGGTTGGGCAAGACCTTCCTCTCGGCCTGCATCGCACGGGTGGTCAGCGAGGATGGCTTCTCTGTGGTATACGATACGGCGGGCCATGTGTTCAGCCAGTTTGAAAGCGCCAAGTTCCGCCGGGACGACGACGGCGATACCGCCGGGGAGGACGTGGAGCGGTGCATGAACTGCGACCTGCTGATTCTGGACGATCTGGGAACGGAGATGACCACCAGCTTCGTTCAGAGCGCCCTCTATCAGCTCCTCAACGGCCGCCTGCTGACGGGGAGAAGTACTGTTATCAGCACCAATCTGGACCCGGAGGAGCTGGGCCGCCGCTATGGAGCGCCGCTGCTGTCCCGTCTGGAGGGGGAGTACCAGCTGCTGCCCTTTGTGGGGACGGATATCCGCCGCCTGAAGCGTGAACGGGGATAAGCTTTGGATTTGCCGTCGTGCATCAGAATAGGACAGACTGCAAAGGGCAGGCATCACATGATGCCTGCCCTTTGGCTATGGTGAGGGATGTTTTTCATTTTTCCGGCGCACTGCTCCCAGCAGCTTTTTATGCCTCCGGCGGGTGCCTTTCTTTCCATAGCGAAAGAAAGATCCACCGTCGTGTCAGCCGGTTTCCAGCCGTTTGCACGGCGTGAAAACCGGGACGCTTCCTCGAAACCGCCTTGCTGCATCCGCCACCGGCGGTGCTTCGGCGGTTTTGCATACTTTTTGTCGCTGTTGACAAAAAGTATGCCGCCGGAGACAAAAAAAGCTACCGGAAAAAGTCACCCACCGGAGAAAAAAACAAGCCTTCACAGCGATCTGCTGCCGAAAAATCCCATCTAAGTGAAAAAGTTGATTTCCCGACACGTTGCGGGGGATTTTTCATCCCTCCCCGGCTAAAATAGAGGGCAAAAGGAGGGAACCGCCATGATGCATCCCCGCAAAGGCGAATTTTTTTCCAGCCGTGTCCGCTATATTTCCCTGAACCAGATCCGCCCCAATCCCCAGCAGCCCCGCCGCAGCTTCGACGAGGACTCCCTGTCGGAGCTGGCGGAAAGCATCCGCAGCTACGGCATCCTCCAGCCCCTGACGGTGCGCCGTCAGGGGACAGGCTATGAGCTGGTGGCCGGAGAACGGCGCCTGCGGGCCGCCGCCATGGCGGGACTGCGGGAGGTGCCGTGTCTGGTGGCGCAGGTAGGGGAGGAGGACTCGGCGCTGCTGGCGCTGATGGAGAACCTCCAGCGCCGGGATCTGGATTGCTGGGAGGAGGCGGAGGCCCTGTCCCGGCTCATTGCCCGCTACGGGCTCAGCCAGGAGGAGGCCGCCCGTCGTCTGGGCCGCTCGCAACCGGCGGTGGCCAACAAGCTGCGGCTGCTGCGGCTGCCGGACTCCGTGCGGCAGTTTTTGCAGGAAAACGGCTTGACGGAGCGCCATGCACGGGCGCTGCTGCGGCTGGGGACGGAGGAGCAGCAGCTATCGGCGGCGCAGGTATTCTGCCGGCGCAGGATGAATGTGGCCGCCGCCGAGGCCTACATAGAGGATCTGCTGCACCGCCAGCAGGTGACGCCTCCCAAGGGCCGCACCACCTACATCATCAAGGATGTCCGGCTGTTCCTCAACAGCGTGGACCGGGGCCTGCACCTGATGCGCCAGGCGGGAGTCAACGCCGACTGGGGCCGTCAGGATACCGACGAGGAGATCCTTCTGACCATCCGTATTCCCAAGCGGGTGCGGACATAATGCGACGAAGTGTATAAAAACCGGCGTCTGTAATGAAATTGTAACCTATTTTGCCCCTTTCCGTAGTATACTGCATGATAGCGCAGTGTGCGCTGCACTGTATAGTAAAGGAGGGGCTGTATGGAAGCACAGAAGCCCTTGGAGCAGGAAACGCAGGAGACCACCCCGCAGGAGGCCCCCACGGCTACCATTCCGCAACCGGAGACCGCCTCGACCGCAAGCCCGGAGACGAACCCCATCCCGGAGGAGATGCCCGCACCGCCGGAGTCCCCGGCCAAAAAAACCGCTGGGAAGCTGGCGGCCCTCATCGGCGGCGGCATCGTGGCGGTGCTGGGCATATTCTATCTGGTTTTGTGCATCGTCTCCGCCAGCCACGGCACCATCCTCGGCCGCACCGACGTGATGGGCGTGGATATGAGCGGATTGACCGTCCCGCAGGCGCAGGAGCGTTGGCAGCAGAAGGGACAGGCCGTATGTCAGGCGGCTCAGCTGCCCCTGACGTTGGACGGTGAGACGGCGGGACAGGTGTCCCTGTGGGAGCTGGGAGTCTCCGTGACCCCGGAGACGGCGGCCCAGCTGGCCTATGACGCCGGACACAGCGGCCATTTCCTGGAAAACGGCTGGAGCCTTCTCCGCAGCTGGTTCCGGGAGACGTCCCTGACCCCGCCGTGGACGGCGGATGACGCCGCCTTGCAGGAAAAAGCGGCGGAGCTGGCAGAGCAGCTGGATATGGCGGCTGTTGACGGGGCCTGTCGGCTGGAGCAGGGAAAAGAGGACGGCTTTTTGGTGACGGTGCCAAAGAACGGCCGCAAGATAGACCTCCGTCGGTTAACCGATGCCCTGCGGGCGGCGCTGGCCACCGGGACGTTGGAGCCGGTGACCTGCACCTATGAGGTGGTGGAGGCCAAGCCTGTGGACTTCGATGCCTTTGCCGAGACCTACGCCACGGCGAAAAACGCCTCCTATAACGCCGCCGCCGATCAGGTGGAGGAGGGGACGGTGCAGGTGACCTTTGACGCCGACGCCGCCCAAAAGCTGGTGGCTCAGGCTCAGCCGGGACAGGAAATCACCGTTCCCGCCCAGATCCAGCAGCCCAAGGTCAGCAAGGCGGCGCTGGAGAAGGTGCTGTTCCGGGACGTGCTGGCCAGCTGCACCACCTACGTCAGCGGCGCATGGGGCCGCATCCAGAACGTCCGCAAGGCGGCCCAGAATATCTCCGGCACGGTGCTCAACTGCGGCGACCAGTTCAGCTATAACGACGCCATAGGTCCTACCACAGCGGACTACGGCTTCTACGCCGCTCCCGGCTACGTGGGGGGCAAGACGGTGGATGTCTACGGCGGCGGTGTGTGTCAGGTGTCCTCGACCCTGTACTACGCCACCCTGAAGGCTGATCTGGAGATCGTCATGCGCTACTGCCACCAGTACGCCCCCGGCTACATCAAGTGGGGGTGCGACGCCACGGTATACGACGGCTTCCCGGATTTTATCTTCGCCAACAACACCGACTACCCCATCAAGATCGTCACCTATTGGAACGACAACAACGTGACGGTGGAGATCTTAGGCACCAAGGTGGATGACAGCTATGTGGAGATGGTCAGCGAGACGGTGGACGTCATCCCGTGGGAAACCGTCTATGAGGAGACGGATGAGCTGGCGCCGGGGGAGAAGCAGGAGATCCAGACCCCCTATACTGGCTATGTGGTGCAGACGTGGCGCAATGTCTATGCCGGGGACGGGAGCCTCCTCTCCAGCACCTTCGAGGCCACCAGCAACTACGAGAGCCGGGATCAGATCATCCGCATCGGCAAGGCCAAGCCCTGAGAGCCATACATACTGCCTCAAAAGCAGCAAAAGAGCCGAACCCACAGGTGCGGCTCTTTTCTTATGGAAAGCATAGGGGGTGCGGTCGTTTCGCTGGAACCCCGCATTACCGGCACAGATAGGAGAACCAGCCCTCGCTCTGGCGGGTGCGGAGAATGTCCCATCCCGCTTCCCGCAGGTGCCGGGCCACCTCCTCTGCCCGGTCGTCGATGATGCCGGAGCACAGGAACAGGCCGTCCTTCTTCAGGAAGGGACGCACCTGACCGGACAGGCCGATGATGACGTCCGCCACGATGTTGGCCACCACCATGTCATAGCCCCCGCCGATCTCCGCCTTCAGCTGCTGATCCGATAGCACATCGCCCCACCGGACGGTGTATCGGGAGCGGTCGATGCCGTTGAGGGCGGCGTTTTCATAGGCCACCTCCACGCACTTCTCGTCGATGTCGCAGGCGAAGGCGTGCTCCGCCCCCAGCCGCAGGGCGGCGATGGAGAGGATGCCGCTGCCGCAGCCCAGATCCAGTACCCGCTCACCGCCGTGGATGGTTTCCTCCAGCGCCGTCAGACACAGCCGGGTGGTGGCGTGGCTGCCGGTGCCGAAGGTGAGTCCCGGATTCAGGATCAGAGGGATGGGCCTTGCGTATTGGCCTGCTCCCACTCCGGCACCACGATGAGACGTTCCCCGATCTCCATGGGCTTATAAAACTGCTTCCAGTTGTTCTCCCAGTCGGCGTCCTCCAGATTGTTCATGGTCAGCAGCAGAGGGGCGTACTCCGGGTGCGCTGCCTTCAGCTGTGACAAGGCCATCCGCACCTGCGCCAGCCGGTGATAACCCTCCGGGTCATCGGAGAGATAGAAGGTGATGCGGCAAAGGCCCTGCTTCTCCTGCATCAGCTCCTCGTCCACATAATCCCAGTACTGGTGATTGTGCTCCAGAAAATCCCGGAAATCCCCCTCGTCATCAATGACCAGCCCCGTGATGCCCTGCTCCTCCAGCAGCTGCGACACCGGGTCCAGCCCCGCCGGGGAGGTGTCTAGTTTCAATTCCAGCCACTTCATGCCTTACCGCTCCGTTCCCACGAAGAACAGGCCCATGGTGTTGGGGCCGGTGTGGCTGCCGATGACCGGCCCGATGTAGTGGATGCGGATATCCGTGGTGCCGAAGCGGCGCTGGATCTCCGCCGCCACCTGCTTGGCCTCCTCCTCGCAGTCGGCGTGGCAGATGAACATGGTCTGCTTCTCTGGCTCGATGGCCAGCCGCTCGATGGCGTCCAGCAGGGCCTTGAGACTGGCCTTGCGGCCACGGGCCTTGCCCACCATGGTCAGGCGGCCCTCGTTATCCGTATGCATCACCGGCTTGATGGAGAGCATGGTACCCACCAGCGCCGTGGCGGCGGAGACCCGGCCGCCACGCTTCAGGAAGTTCAGGTCGTCCACGGTGAACCAGTGGCAGACGTGGAGCTTGTTGTCCTCCACCCAATCCCCCAGTTGGCTGAGGGTCAGGCCCTCCTTCTTCTTCTGAGCGGCCAGATACACCAGCAGCCCCTGCCCACGGGAGGCGCTGAGGGTGTCGATGACCCGGATGGTGCGCTCCGGGAAGTCCGGAGCCACGTTCTCCGCAGCAATCACGGCGGACTGATAGGTGGTGGACAGCGCCGACGAGAAGCACAGGCACAGAATATCCTGTCCCCGGCCCAGCACGGCCCGCATGGCGTCCTCGAACTGACCCACGTTGGCGGCGGCAGTGGTAGAGGTCTTGCCGGCCCGCAGGCGCTTATAAAACTCCTCGTTGGTAATGTAGCGGCCGTCCAGCGTGTTGGGGTATTCCTCCCCGTCCATGGTCATGGTCAGGGGCAGCACCTCCAGCTCCAGCTCACGGGCCATCTGGTCGGTGAGGTCGCAGCAGCTGTCGGTCATGATGATGTAATCCTGCATGGGTAGCTCCTCCTTTGAGTGGTTGGTGAAACGGGGCAGCGCCCCGGATGGGATGATGGGATGAATCTAATATATCATATCAGGATAGCTGAAAAAAGCACCGGGATAGAATTTACAATTTGTTCATAAATTCACTTTCCCACACAGAAGCGGGAGAAGATGGTCTGCACCAGATCTTCTCGGATGCGCTTACCGTTCAGCTCTCCCAGCGCCTCCAGTGCCGCCTCGGCGTCGTTGAGAACGGCGTCGGGGGTCATGCCGTCCTCCAGCGCCCTGCGGGCGGAGCGGACAGCCTCCAGACTGCGGGCCACGGCGTCGGCCTGCCGGGCGTTGGTGAGAAGCTCCCCTTGGGCCTGTCTCCCGGCGGGATACAGGGCCTCCACGGCCCGGCACAGGGCATCTACGCCCTCTCCCGTAGCGGCGGACAGAGGATAGAGCTGCCCGAAGCGCTGCACCAGCGCCGACAGCTCCATCCCGGCGGGGAGGTCCGTCTTGTTGACGATGACCAGCTGCCGGGGAACGGCGGCAGCGGTGGCGATGGCGTCCTCGTCCTCCGCCGTCAGGGGCCGGGAGCCGTCCAGCACCAGCAGGGCCAGCGCTGCCTGTCGGGCGGCATCACGGGTGCGCTGCACCCCCAGCTGCTCCACGGTGTCCCCGGTGTCCCGCAGGCCGGCGGTGTCGCACAGACGCAGCAGCACATGGCCCACCTGCACCTTCTCCTCCACGGTGTCCCGTGTGGTGCCGGCCACGTCGGTGACGATGGCCCGGTCATAGCCCAGCAGGGCGTTGAGCAGAGAGGACTTTCCGGCGTTGGGCTTACCTAAAATCACCGCCGGGACGCCCTGCCGCAGCAGCTGTCCCCGGCGGAAGGTGGCCAGCAGCGTCTCCAGTGCCGTCTCGCTGCGGGCGAGGGTCTGGGACAGCTGACCTTGGGTCAGGGGATCGATGTCCTCGTCGGGGTAGTCCACCACGGCATAGAACCGGGACACCACCTCCATGAGCCCGTCGTAGATCTCCTCTACGCCCCGGCTGAGACGGCCCTCCAGCTGCCCCACAGCGTTGCGGGCGGCGGCGGGGGATTCGGCGTCGATGAGGTCCGCCACGGCCTCCGCCTGAATGAGGTCCATCCGCCCGTTGAGGAAGGCCCGCTGGGTGAACTCGCCGCCCTTGGCCTGCCGGGCGCCTTGGGCGAACAGGGCGTCCAGTCCCTCATTCAGCACCACCGGAGAGCCGTGGCAGTGGATCTCGGCGCAGTCCTCGCCGGTGTAGCTGTGGGGGCCGGGGAACAGCACCGCCAGAGCGCTGTCTATGATGCGTCCCTGCCGGTCGTGTAGGTCTCCCAGTACCATCCGCCGGGGGGCCTGTCCGCTGACGGGGCCGCCGTGGGCGGGGGAGAATACGACGTCCAGGATACGCCGGGTGTCCGGGCCGGACAGCCGCAGGATGCCGATGGCGGAGGGCAGCTGCGGTGTGGCGATGGCGGCAATGGTATCGGGCATGGGAGTCACTCCTTTTGGGGGGATGTTTCATGGTATGATGTATGGCATTATACCATGAACGCCCGAAAAAACCAAGCTGTTTTGCAAAGAGAGGGGGCCATGCCCGCCCCCCCAAGGGGGACACTTTCGTCAACGGGGCGGAAGGGTGTGTGCGGGAAACCCGGAAGGGTGTCCTGCACGAGGATGATCCCCATTTTTCAGAGCTTTTTGAAGCTCTGAAAAATGCCCTCAGCGTGTCGAAAAAGTCTTTTCGACACGCTGAGGGCCATGCCTTGCGGCATGGCCCCGGAGAAAACGCTGAGGAAAAAGGTCACTTATGTTGAGGAGAGGGATCACTTACGTTTGAGGAGAAGTAGGAGTCACAGCAGCTTCACCGCCGCTGTCAGCAGGCACAGACCCAGAGCCAGCGCCAGAGTGCTCAGACGGTTTTTCAGCCGATGAGACATGGAGAAAATCACTCCGCCAGAACCTTGCCCATGGCCCGGCAGGCCTCCAGTACGGCGTCGTCCGGCGTCTCGCAGCAGATGACGCTCTCGCACACCAGCTGGATGCCTGCGTAGTCACAGTCCTTCTCCCAGTCACGCATCCACTGACCGTCGCCCCAGCCGTAGGAGCCGAACAGGCCCACACTCTTGCCGCCCAGACGGTTCTTGCAGCCGGAGAACATGGGCTCGAACTCGCACTCCTCCAGCACCTCGGAGCCCATAGCGGGGCAGCCGAAGGCGATGGCATCCATACCGGCCAGAGCGCTGACATCCACGGCGTCGGGAGTCAGCAGCACCGCCTCGGCACCGGCCTCCTTCATGCCCTCCAGCACCGCCTGAGCCATGGCCTCCGTGTTACCGGTGCTGCTCCAATACACTACCGCAGTCTTTTTCATGATGGTTTCGTTCCTTTCTCTGTTGAAAAATATGTCACACGGCCAGCTGCGCCAGTCCGGAGCCTGCCCGCCACAGGGCGCAGCACCGGTCGGTGCAGCGCTTATACTGACGGAACAGCTCCTTGGCCCGCTCCTCGTCGCCATAGACCTTCCACAGTCCGGCGCACTTGAAGCGGCAGGCCTTGTTCTCAATGAAGCCCCGCACATCCTCCGGAGGATAGCTGAGGAACAGCCCGATCTCGTGGGGGAATTCGTCATTTTCCCGCAGACGGCGGATGAGACAGGCCACGCACTGCCCGGCGCTGTGACATGGGTACCCGGACTCCTCCAGCAGGCGCACGGCCTCGGCATCCTCCAGATCCTGCCGCAGGCGGCTGGGCCGGTAGAGGTACAGCAGCGCACGGCCGCCGTCAAAGCGAAGGGGCAGCAGACACAGGCCCTTGCCCGCCAGCAGACGGTTGATGCGGCGCACCTCCTGCCGCAGCTCCTCCGGGGAGTCGCAGGGACAGGAGAACAGGCTGCCGGTCTTGATCCCGGCCAGAGTAGGGGCGCACTGACGCACCACAAGCTCCTCAGACATGATGTAAGTCCTCCTTATCCGGCGTGCTTTTCCAGAATGTTCCGTAGAGCGGACAGGGAGCTGGTGTGACAGCGCTCGATGACCGTGTCGCAGCTCTTCAGCTCCCGCAAGGCGCTCTGGACCATTTTGTGAGACATGGTGCTGGTGAAGAAAATGGTCAGATCCGGGTCGCCCAGCTTGTTTTTCAGGCCGCCCACAGGCTTGATAAAGACCTTGGCCCGACAGCGGTAGGATTGACACAGATCCATATAGCGGCGCTCCATACACTCGTTGCCGCCCAGAATGACAATGCTCATAGGTGTTCCTTTCTTATCATGGCTTCCCGGCCGACAAATATGCGGCGGGGAGATGGCTGGTTGATTTCGATCGCCTGATTCGTGGTTCTGCGATGTTCGGATACTCTAAAGACCCGGTTGGTTAGATATCTCTAACTTGATGGTAGTTTAACATCTCTAACTGCGCTTGTCAACCCCTTTTTTCAAATTTTACCTACCACGTAGGTGGGGAAGAGGATGTTTCGCCCGTGAGGGGGAGATTTCCGGCGTTTGCACGCCGCCGGAGGCAAAACAGAAAAACTGCCGGCAAAAAGTATCCCGCCGGAGACAAGCAGCAGGCACGCAGGAACCACCCTGCGTGCCTGCTCTATACGCATAAGGCTGTCCCACCGCTGTGGTCAGCTCTCCATCATCAGCTGAATGATCTGCTTGTCCGTCTGCGCCATGCCCAGTCGGGCCAGCCGGCCCACGTTGGCGATGGTGTTCTCCACGCCCTTTTTCACGATGCCGTCTCCGCCAAAGAACTGGTTGCCGCTGCGATACATGGCCAGCCCCAGCAGCCCGGCGTCCACGGCGGCGGCGATCTTGGCGGCGCAGCTGGCCTTGGCCCCGTCGCAGATGATGCCGGAATCCATGGCTACGGTATTGACCACCGTGTGGGCCACGGTGTCGTAATCCCCGCCCTGCAGATACGCCAGCCCTGCGGCGGCGCCGCATCCGGCGCTGACGGCTCCGCAGTAGGCAGACAGGCGCCCGATGCCGGTTTTCAGGTGGATGGTCACCAGATTCGCCACCGCCAGCGCCCGCAGCAGCTCCTCATGACTGCGGCCCGTGGCACGGGCGCAGACGATCACCGGCACACTGGAGGTGATGCCCTGATTGCCGCTGCCGGAGTTGATGACCACCGGCATCTCGCACCCGTTCATCCGGGCATCGCTGGCTGCGGCGGCGTAGGCCCGCATCCGATAGGATAGATCCTCCTCATGCCCCCGCAGCAGGGTCTTGCCGATGTTGGCTCCGTAATCGTGGCGCAGGCCCTCCTCAGCGATGGCCATGTTACACCGGATCTGCTGCTCCAGCACCTCCTCCACGTCCTCTGTGGAAAGACAGTCGGCAAAGGCCACGATGCCCTCCACCGTCAGGCAGCTGCGGTCTGTGAGACTGCCGGAGCCCTCGGAGATCTCCCGCTCCAGCAGTACCTGACCGTCCCTCCGGACGGATACCACGTTGGTGTGGTGGCCCACAAGGCGCACCTGAGCGCTGTCCGGGCCGTGAAAAACCGTCACCTGAATGTCGAAGATATAGGGCGTGTCGGCGTGGCGTACCTCCACCGGCACGACCTTCAGGAAGGGAGAGATGGCGGCGCTCTGCGCCTCCGTCATGGCGGAGAGCACCTCCAGCTGGGCCTCGGCGTCCCCGGCCACAATGCCCGCCGCCGCAGCTGCCGGGATGCCCCGCAGCCCGCCGGTATGGGGGACCACCACGCTTTTGACATTCTTGATGATGTTGCCGCTGACCTCCACCAGCACCCGATCCGGCAGCGCACCCAGCACGCTGCGGGCCTTGGCGGCGGCGTAGGCGATGGCGATGGGCTCGGTGCAGCCGGTGGCGGGGCGCAGCTCCTCCCGGAGGATCTGCACATACTGCCGGTAGTACGCATCGTGTCGTTCCATACGATCCCTCCTGCTCTTTTTTATCCATCTTACCGTATCCCCGCCGGGAAGTCAATCTTTGTCCACGAATAGCGCACAAATTGCAAAGCACGCAGGCCCATGCGGGACCTGCGTGCCTGTATTGTGCTTATTGCTCCAGCAGCGCCTCCAGCTGCAAAAGCAGCTCCAACACGCTGTGGAAGGGGAAAACGGCGCCGCCCTTCAGGTCACGGAGCTGCCCCTGCCAGCTGTAATGCTGGCGCAGCCGGACCTCCAGCTCCACATCGGCGGGGGCCGCCGCAGCGGAGGGCTTTTCCGGCACGGGACTGTCGGTGGCGGTGTTCATCCACTCCTCCAGCAGGACGATGAGCCGGGCCAGACTGGTGAACTCCGCCCGGCAGCCCAGAGCGGCGCTGTACACATAGCCGCAAAAGCCGTTCTCCCGGTTCTGGAGCGTCAGGCGAAAGGCCCCCAGACCCGGCGCAATGCTTCGGTTTTCTTGCATGGAGCGATCCATCCTTTCTGAAATCGGCGGCGGAGCCGTCCGGTGGGTGTCAGTCTTTGGGTTCGGCCAGATGGACCATGCCCCGCAGATCGATGGCCCGAGTCTGAAAAACGGCGCTGCTTTGGGCAAAACGCTGGTGCATCGCCTGCTGGAGCCGCTGAGCGATGGCGCTATGGGTCTCCGACCCGGCGCCCGGCAGCAGTACCCAGTATTGCCCGGCGCCAATCTGAGTGAAGGGGTCGCCGGAGCGCAGGCAGCCCTGCAGGATCAGCTTCATCTGCTGCATATAGACGGCATTTTTCTCCGGCTGCGCCTCCCAGCCCTCCAGACACAGCATCAGCAGCTGGGCCTTCAGGTCGGGGTCACGGCGCATGGAACGCAGGTACAGCAGCACGATCTCCCGAAAGGTGCCGTTGTCGCAGGCCAGCGCCCTGCTCTCGCCGTCGCCGGCCAGTAGGAAGGTCTCCAGAGCCGCTGGCCCCATGCCGCCGCCGTACAGTTCCTGCGAGGCGGTGAGGCGGGCGGCCTCCAGCTCCGGGGAGGGGGTCAGGCCGTAGCTCTCCTGATACAGCTTTTGCAGGGCCTCATAGTGGTCCAGCGCCTGCTGGGCCTGATGGCTGCGGGTGAGATTCTGCATCAGCAGCAGATTGAACTCCTCCGACAGAGGGTCCAGATGCACCGCTTGGGCGCACAGGGCCGCCGCCTCGGCGTACTCCTGAGTCCTCATCAGCTCTTGCACCAGTCTGCGGAACAGCCGCACGAACAGGGAGCGATAGTAGGCGTGAAGATCGGCACACCACAGCTCGTCGGCCACATCCGGCAGAAAATCCCCCTGATACAGATCGGCGGCCTCCCGGCCCAGTGTCCGGAGTTCCTCCGGGTCGGAGGTCTCCAGCGCCCGGCGGGCCAGATCCTCAAAGACATCCACGTCCAGCCATGTATCGGTCCCGGGAACCCAGCGGTACAGGCCGTTTTCGTAGCGAATCATGCCCTTGGTGTCGGAAAAGCCCAGTGTAGCCATGGCGTTGCGTGCCCGGCTGGCGTTATTTTGCAGAGTGCTGGCAGGATTGCTGCCGCTGCCGTCGGGCCACAGAAGGTCGATGAGCTCCTGAGCGGGGATGCCCCGATCCCGGTGCAGGATCAGGTAGGCCACCAGCGTCCACAGCCGTCCGGAACGGCCGGCGAGACTGACCATCCGGGGCTCCTTCATGCCGGTCTGCTGCAGGGCAAACCGCCCCAGCATCGTGGCCCGGATGTGTGCGATCTCTCTCATAATCAGCCTCCTCTATAGGGGTGCGGCGCTCTGTCCCGGCCCCACGCTGCGATCATATCATGGAGGAACAAGGGCGGATCTGCATCCGTCCTTGTCCATCGGTGGTACGATCACTATATCACAATTCAAACCGCTTGTCACTCGAAAATTTTGGGCCTTGTGCGCTGGGATGCACGACTGCCCGGCGTATACAAGGAGATAAAAAGCCGAGGAAGCTGCCCGCAGGCAGCTTCCCCGGTGAATGAGTCAGCCAGTGATTGTTTGTTACCGGCTGCGCTTTTTGCGGGAGGGAATGACCGTCACAGCCATACCGGAGACGGCCAGCAGAGCCAGCCACAGCACCAGAGTGCTGCTGTCGCCGGTGGCGGGCTTGCCGGGCTCCACGGGAGTGGTAGGCTCCTCAGCGCCGCAGCGGCTGCACTTGCCATCCTTGTAGTCGTGGCCCAGAGCGGGCAGCACCTCGCCCTGCTTCACCGTGACGCCGCAGACCTTGCAGACCTCGTCGCCGGTGTAGCCGTCCTCGGTGCAGGTGACATCCTTGGCACCCACCAGCTCCGTGTCGTGGCTGGTAGCGGGGATGACCTCCGTCTTGGTGTCGGTGTACTCCTTGTCCTCGAAGGTGACCTTGGCGGTGTAGGTGCGAACGCCGTCGGCCTCGCAAGCGGCGGGCGTGGTGACAGCGCTGGTCACCTCTGCCGTGACGTTTTTCACATGGGAAGCATCATTGCCGCAAGTAAAGGTGGCAGAAGCGGTGAAATCATCGTTCCACTTCCACACCGGCTCGCCGTAAGCATGACCGGTGGCGGGAATGACCTCGGTCTTGCTGGAGGTATACTCCTTACCCTCGAAGGTGACCTTAGCGGTATAGGTGCGCACGCCGTCGGCCTTGCAGGTGGCCTCGGTGGTGACAGCGCTGGTCACCTCTGCCGTGACGTTTTCCACATGGGTGGCGTCGTTGGTGCAGGTGAAGGTGGCAGTGGCCTTGAAATCATCCGTCCACTTCCACACCGGGGCGCCATAGGCATGGCCGGTGGCGGGGATGACCTCGGTCTTGGTATCGGTGTACTCCTTGCCCTCGAAGGTGACCTTGGCGGTGTAGGTGCGAACGCCGGTGGTCTCGCAAGCGGCGGGCGTGGTGACAGCGCTGGTCACCTCTGCCGTGACGTTTTTCACATGGGAAGCATCATTGCCGCAAGTAAAGGTGGCAGAAGCGGTGAAATCATCGTTCCACTTCCACACCGGCTCACCGTAAGCATGGCCGGTGGCGGGGATAGCCAGCTTCTCCAGCGTCGTCTCGGTCTTGCCCTCGGCATCGCTGAACAGCTTGCCGCAGACGGAGCACTTCCAGTAAGCCTCCACGCCGGCGGTCTCGCAGGTGGCAGGAACCTTCTCCACAGCGGTCAGCTGGTGACCCACAGGGGGATCGGGCAGATCCGCCAAAGCGGCATCCACGTCGGCCTGAGAGACGTACAGAGTGGTCAGCACGTCCATAGCGGCGTCATAGGCCTTGGTCAGGCAGTTCTGCTCCAGATAGTAGGGGTTCGCCTCGATCTCGGCGTTGATGGCCGCCACACGGCGGGTCAGGGCGTCCTTGTTGGCCATGTCAAAGTAACCGGCACTGTCGCCGGAACCCATGGCAAAGCCGCCGCCGATGTCGGAGCCGTAGGCCACCGTGAACTGCACACGCACCACGTCGCCCTCGGACAGATAGGAATCGGCAAAGCCCACGTTGGGGAATACGTTCTTCAGGCAGTACATCCAGCCGGAGGCGCTGGTGTAGTCGAATTCACCCAGACTGGTCTCGTCCGTCCGGGTCTGGATATCGAAGTTCTTCTCCTCCAGCTTCTCCCGCAGGGCCTGGGGGATGCTGTCGCCGGTGGGATCAATGCCCGCCAGCGCATCGCCCTGGATGTGGGACAGATAGAAGCCGCTCTCCAGAGAGCCGGTGTTGCTGTAGGTAAAGCCTCTTTCCTCCAGCAGACGGGCCAGCGCCTGAGCAGCGTTCTCGCCCTCGATGATGTCCACATAGCAGGGCTCAATGATGTAGCCGCCGCCCAGAGACAGGGCCTCCACGGTGAACACAGCCTTGCCCACCACATCACCGGGCTCGGCCTTCACATAGGTGATGGTGTAGGTCAGGGAGGACTTGTGGGCCTTGACAACGACGGTGTTGACGCCCTCCTTGGTAAAGTGCAGGGTATAGCTGGTCTTGGTGTCATCGTCCCAGTTGACGGACACCGGATCACCGTTGAGGAGCACGGTGACCTCGCTGGCAGGCAGCTTGTTGCCGTCGCCGTCCTTGGCAAAGACGTCGAAGGTCATGCGGGAGTTGCGCTGGGTGATGCCATCCTCCAGCGTGGTCTCCAGCGTGACGATGTCCTCACGCACCGTCACCTCAAAGGTGGTGGTGAGCTGACCGAAGGTCACGGTGATGGCCTGCTGCCCCACGGTTTTCAGCAGGGTGGGGGAGAGGGTGTACTGGTCGGCGGACAGGGTGGAAGCGCCGTTTCTGGTGACAGCCTGCACCACCAGACCGGCGGTATTCAGCGTGTCGCCCTCGGTATAAACGGTTTTCTTGGGCAGAGTCTTGACCTGAATGGCAGTGACCAGAGGCAGCTCCACATTCACGGCCTGATCCTCACCGCCCACCACGGTCAGTGTACCCTTAGCGGGCAGATAGCCCTCCTTGGTGACTACATAGCTCCACTTGCCGCTGGCCAGCGTGCGGGTGGCGGAGGCAGCGGTGGCGTTGATGGTGACGGTATCGTTGCTGCTGTTGGTCAGCTGGATGGTGCAGCTGTCGATGGCGTTTCCGGAGTCATCCTTCATGGAGAAGGTGACGTCCGCTGTATTGGGCTTGACCACAGGGATGGTGATATCCGGCAGGGCGCCCAGTGCAAAGCTGCTGTAGCTGCCGATATAGGGAACGTTGGTGGAGAGATCGGGCAGGGAATTGCGGTGAGAGCCGATATCCTTGCCGTTGCCGTAAAAGTTGAGAACGCCGTCCGTCAGGACATAGGGCTCATCGGCATCCCAGTTGGCGGGGATCTTTACCTCCACGGTGCGGCAGTCGTTGCCGTCCGCCCGGTCGAAGAGGTGACGCTGGAAGAGGTTCTTATAGCCGGTGACGGTATCATCGCTGCCGGGATCGGTGTAAGAGACGTAGGCGTAGAGGTTATACAGGTTCGCCATGGTGTTGGCGGGGTGATACACACCGGTGAGCTGCACGGTGACGGTGTCGCCGGGCAGGATATCACGGGTGGGGTCGGTCTTGTTGGTGATGACTACCCCGGCCTTCTTCACGGTGATGACCTGATAGGTGTCGGCGCCATCCTTGCTGATTTTGACGATGTTTTTGCCCTCGGTGAGAGTCAGAGTCACGTCGCCGCCCTTGGTGGTCACGCCGTCGGTGCCGAAGCCGCCGGTGTAGGTCATGGCCGTCTCGGTGAGGGTGGGGCGCAGCAGAGTGACGGTGCTGCCGGCGGCGGGCCGGAAGGTGTACTGGCAGCCGGAGTCATTGGTGTAGTACAGCACGTCTGCCTCGGCATCCAGCTTGTTACCGGCGACCTTCCGGTCACCGTTGTTGATGGTCATGTTGGCATCCGGGCCAGTGGCGGCGTTCTTGCCTACCTCCACCACCACCACGCCGGTGTTTTCCGGCCAGATGGCGCCAAAGGTCTTGTTCTTGTTGATGGACCAGCCGGAATCCGCTACATACATGGCGTCATAGGTCACCAGAACAATGGCCGTACCGGCGCTGTTGGCGGTGATGCGGCCGCTGTCATCCACGCTGACCACATTGGTGCCGTCCACATCCAGTGCCGTGTAGTGGAACACAGGCTCCAGCGTAGAGCCTCTCATGCCGGTGCTGCTGTTGTTGGCGATCTGGAACATACGCAGGGGGCGCAGCTGCTTCATGCCGCCCACGGTCAGGGCGACGCTGCCGGTGTAGTCCACACCGTTGAGGCGGATATCCGCCGCGTCACTTTTCTCGTCCCGGAGAATGGCCTTGGGATCGCCGGTCATGGTTTTCGTCAGGTCATAACGGCTGGTGCTGCCGTCGAACTTGAACATACTGGCGTTAGTGACAAGCCCATCGCCGGTGGCCCGGTAGAAGTAGCTGCTGCCGGCTACCAGCCGGAAGGTGTAGACATCGCTGTCGTCACCGGTGAGATCGGCGCTGGCGGCAACGAGAGCACCCTGCCCATAGGTGGTGGAGGGAATGCCGGTCATAACGACATGAGCGCCCTTGGGGACCACGAAGTCGGTGTTTACGATCTGGGTCGGGGTGGCGCTCCACAAGGCGGCGCCTGAGGCAGTCTTCAGCGTCTCGCTGGTGGGCTGGGAGGCCTGATAGCCCTCGGCCGCTCTGGCCTCGGAGGGCTGGACGGACCAGGTGTAGGTACCGGGGGCCATGAGGTAGGGGTAGCCTACATAGCTGGCGAACTTATGGGGCTCGCCGGGGGTCATGACGGTGCCGTCGGCGGCCTTGACCTCGGTGGTGAAGTCATCTGCCGTCCAGTCGATCTCGACGGCGTAGACATAGACCAGATACAGCTCGAAGGTCTGCTCACCGCTGCCTTCGGTGACGGTGAGGGTGCCGGTGCCGATCTGATAGTCAACGCCCCGGACGGTGTCCCGTGCCTCATAGGTATAGGTGCCGGGAGCCGTCAGGAACTCATATACGGCGTAGCTGCCGCTGGTGTCTGCGGGGATGGCCACAGGCTGGCCCGCAGCATCCTTCAGGGTCAGGGTCATGCCGGTGCCCCGGCCCTGGGAGGTGGTGATCTTCACCTGACGCATCCCCTCCGGAACGTTGACCGTCACGGGAGCCACGGCGCTGGTGACACTGGTGGGCTTGTTGCCCGCCACGGTGTTGGTGACCACCACACGGTACCAGAAGCTGCCCGGTGCCTCGGTGGAGGGGGTATAGCTGCTCTGGGTGGCGTCGGTGATGTCCTCAAAGCCGTCGGCGGCGGAGGTGGTGCTCACCTGCCACTGATAGCTCAGGGTGCCGCTGCCGGTGGCCTGCACCGCCAGAGCATTGGCCCTATCGCCGCAGGTGTAGGTGACAGCCACCGTAGACAGATCCGCCGTCAGAACGGGAGCCGGGGCGGCGGGAGAGTCGTCCTTCTCCACGAACTCCAGAATATAGGCGGTGTTGGTGGTGGCATAGTTGCTGGTCTTGACCAGAGACAGATTCCTCTCGTAGCCGCTGGTACGGGTCTCGATGGTATAGGGGGAGGAGGACCCCACCTGATCTGCCGTCCAGTAATCCACGGGAGGCGGCCAATCATTCAGACCGTCCTTCTGCGTGTAGCCGCTGCCGGAGCTGCTGGCCTTATCCAGATAGACGGTGCCGTAGAGCTGGACCGTCTTGGTCCCGGCGGGGACGTAGACCTTATAGTGGGGGAGATCCTCCCACGCAAAGGTCAGATAGTCTACAAATTCGTACTCCAGCGCATCGCTGCTGCCCACCAGAGTGATCTTCTCGGGCTTTGCATTGGCGGCGGCCCATGCCGAGACCGGCAGGACGCTCACCAGCATCAGCAGGGACAGCATCAGCGCAAGGAGCTTCTTTCCGTGCGACGTGATCTTTGTCTGCATTTCGTTTCTCCTTTTCTCAAATATGTCGTGGTGTCAGTCGGGATCGGCGGCCCTGCGTGCAGGCCGCAGCCCTCACCTCCTCTCCGGTGAGTTTTTCTCGTCTGCCGTACAGTCCCCTTGGGTCCGGGGCGGCTTTTGCGGATGGCACAAAGCAAAAGCGTCCGTGCCGCCGGTTCGGCAGCACGGACGCATAAAAGGGCGTTCTCTTTGTGCAGGCAGTCCCGGTGTAGGCAGGTACCGCAGCGGACGGTCCGGTGTATCTGACTTATCCGTCCCGTCGGACTTGCCGCCGGGAGGGCTTCACAGTGACCCACTCGCAGGGATTTGCACCCTATTCCACCTGTCCCCTCACAGGGACTGGATCGTCTGCTGAGAAAGAAACAGAGTCCAGTTCAATGGCTGGAACGTTATCCTCCTCATCATAACACAAGGGCGACCGTTTTGCAATATCATACCGAAAAATCATTTGCCGGAAAATGCCGGCTATTGCCGGGGAAACCCGAACCCCGCCCGGCAGAAAAAATTCCCCGGACAGTGTCCTGTCCGGGGAATGCTTCGGTGCGATAGACTCGGTTTTACTCGATGGAGATGGTGTAGTAGTACACCGGCTGACCGCCGCTGAGGAGGGAGACCTCCGTCTCCGGGCAGGCCTCGGTGAACAGGGCCTGCGCCGCCTCGGCCTCCTCCTGCGATACGCCCTCGCCGTAGAACAGGGTGACGAAGGCCGCCTCCCGCTCCGCCGCCAGCGCCGCCAGTCGGGTCAGCAGGGAGGTGATGTCCCGCTCCGTGCCGAAGAGCTTGCCGTCCAGCAGGGCCAGATAGTCGCCCTCGTTGATGGCGAAGCCGTCGAAGTCGGAGTTGCGGGCGGCATAGGTGATCTGGGCCGTGGTGACAGCGGCGGCCGCCTCGGTCATGGCCGCAAGAATAGCCTGCGGATCCTCCTCCGCCGTGTCCACGCTCATCATGGCGCTGATGCCCTGAGGGATGCTGTGGGTGGGTACCACGATGACCTGCTTCTCTGTCAGCCCCACGCACTGCTGGGCCGCCATGACGATGTTCTTGTTGTTGGGCAGCACGAACACGATCTCGCTGGGGGTGTGGATCACCTCCCGCAGAATGGCCTCCGTAGAGGGGTTCATGGTCTGGCCGCCGGATACCACCCGGTCCACGCCCAGATCCCGGAAGGCCGCCGCCAGTCCGTCTCCGGCGCATACCGCCAGAAAGCCGTAGCGCTTCTCGGCGGGGACCTCCGCCTGCTCGGCCTGCTCCAGCTCCGCCTCGATGGCGTCCAGATCGTCGGTGCTCTGGGCCTTGCGGCCCGCTGCCAGATCGGCGGCCTGGGTCCGCATATTCTCGATCTTGGCCAACTCCAGCGTACCGTATCGCTGGGCCGCCGTCAGAGCCTCGCCGGGGGTGTCGGTGTGAACATGGACCTTGAAGGATTCGTCGTCCTCGCCGATGACCAGACTGTCACCGATGCTGTCCAGATAGGCCCGGAAGGGGGCCAGATCCACGTTGGGATCGTTCTTGCGGACGATGAACACGGTGTCGAAGGCGAAGGTGATGTCCTCGTCTCCGATGGCGGCAAAGTCCGCCTTGTTGTGCTCCGGCTCCTCCTCCACCTCCGGCATGGGCTCGCCCCGCAGACTGCTGAGCATCCCCTCCAGAATGATGAGGTAGCCCTTGCCGCCGGCGTCCACCACCCCGGCTTTTTTCAGCACCGGATTCATCTCCGTGGTCTCGGCCAGCGTCTCATAGCCCGTGGCAATGGCCTCCGCCAGCACATATTCGGCGCAGTTCTGCTCCTGCGCCGCCTCCTCAGCTCTGGCCGCCGCCAGACGGGATACCGTCAGCACCGTACCCTCGGCGGGCTTCATCACGGCGCCGTAGGCCGTGGTCACGCCCTCGGACATGGCCGCCGCCAGCTGTACGCCGTCCATCTCCTCCAGCCCCTTGGCGGACTTGGAGAGCCCCCGGAACAGCAGGGACAGGATAACGCCGGAGTTTCCGCGGGCGCCCCGCAGCAGGGCGCTGGCGGTGATCTTGGCGGCCTCGCCCACCGTGGCGGGCTCGCACTTTTTCAGCTCCGCCGCAGCGGTCTGGATGGTAAGGCTCATATTGGTGCCGGTATCGCCGTCCGGCACGGGGAATACGTTCAGGTCGTTGATGGCCTGCTTTTCACGGGTGATACAGGCGGCGCCGAAGGCGACCATCTGCTTGAAGGCGCCGCCGCTGATTTTTTCTGTCATGCTCTTGCTTCTCCTCCTACCGACGTTCATCACACGGTGATGGAGTCCACAAAGACATTCACTTCACGGACCTCCACGCCGGTATTTTTGGTGACCACATATTTGACCTCGCCCATAATGGAGCGGCATACCGTGGCGATATTCACACCGTTCTCCACGATGATGTGCAGCTCGATGGACACCGTGCCGTCCTCGTTATAGGTGACCTTTACGCCCTTGCTCATGGCTTCCCGGCGCAGCAGATGGACCAAGCCGTCCGTCATGCTGCGGTAGGCCATGCCCTTGACGCCGAAGCAGTTGGTAGCGGCGGCGCCGGTGATGCTGGTGAATACGGCGCTGCTGATACTGATCTCGCCCCGCTGGGACTGGACCTTAATCATAGTATTCTTCCTTTCCGTTCAGGATAAAGGGCAGACTGCCCGATGATACGATTGATATTAATACAAGGCATTATATCGCATTTATCCGCAGATAACAAGGGGAAATTGCAAAAGAGGGCGTCATGGCGTACATATTCCGCTTCCTGCGACGCAAACTATGGGCGTTTCCATTTTATGACGCAGGAGGTAGCGCAAGCTATGGTGAAAGATTTCATCGACACAAATGAGTTCACGCGGGAGCAGCTGGTGGATATGATCGAGCTGAGCCTTGCCATCAAGCGGGCCATCCGCAGCGGGTACTATCCGCCCCTGATGCAGGACATGACACTGGGCATGATCTTCCAGCAGTCCTCCACCCGTACCCGTGTCTCCTTCGAGACAGCCATGAGCCAGATGGGCGGCCACGCTCAGTATCTGGGGCCGGGAATGATCCAGCTGGGAGGCCACGAGACCATCGGGGATACCGGCAAGGTGCTGTCCCGTCTGGTGGATGTGGTGATGGCCCGTGTCATCGAGCATCGGACCGTCGTGGAGCTGGCCCAGTCCTGCACCGTCCCGGTACTCAACGGAATGTCCGACTACAACCACCCCACGCAGGAGATCGGGGATATGTGTACCATCTTCGAGCATCTGCCCCAGGGCAAGCGCCTGAAGGACGTGAAGGTGGTGTTCGTGGGGGACGGCACGCAGGTCTGCGCCTCGCTGGGCTTCATCACCACCAGGCTGGGGATGCACTTCGTCCACTACGGCCCGGCGAGCCACCAGCTGACGGAGAAGCATCAGACCATTTTAGAGCGCAACTGCCAGCTCTCCGGCGGCAGCTGGCTGGTGACGGATGACCGCTCCGCCGTCCGGGACGCCGATTTCATCTACACCGACGTGTGGTACGGCCTGTACGAAAATGAGATGCCCAAGGAGGAGCGGGTGCAGGTATTCCACGACTATCAGGTGAACCGGGAGCTGATGGCGCTGGGGGCCATCGGCTGCAAGTTCCTCCACTGCCTGCCGGCCACCCGTGGCGAGGACGTGACGGACGAGGTGGCGGACTCCGCCTCCTCCCTGTGCTGGGAGCAGGCCGGCAACCGCCTGACGGCCATGCGGGGCCTGCTGGTGTACTTCACCCGCTGCCGCCCGGAGCACACGGAGCTGGAGATCGCCGCTGCACGGGACACGCTGGAGCGGTTCCTGCAGGACCGCATCTACTGCTGACGGCCTATGGAAAACCGCAGAAAATTCCGCTTGGCGGATGTGATCCTGTCCGTCATTTGCGTGGTATTCGTGGCGGAGGCGGCGGCGCCGGTGGCCTCCATCGGCAACAGCCAGTACTTCTGGTGGCTGTTCATGATCGCAGCGTTCCTGCTGCCCTACGGCCTCATCGCCTCGGAGCTGGGGACGGCCTTTCCCGGTGACGGCGGCCTGTACGACTGGATCCAGACCGCCTATCCCGGCACCCGCTGGGGCGCACGGGCCTCATGGTACTACTGGATCAATTTCCCGCTGTGGATGGCGTCTCTGGCGGTGGTATGCCCGGAGCTGCTGGAGGTGATCTTCGGCGGGCGCATCGGCCCGGTGTGGTCGCTGGTGATCCAGCTGGCCTTCATCTGGATCGTCACATGGATCGCCGCCTATCCGGTGTGCGACAGCATCCTGATCCTGAACCTCAGTGCCGCCATCAAGATCCTGCTGGCGCTGACGGTGGGGGTGCTGGGCATCGTGTACGTGTCGAAAAACGGCTTCGTCAATAATATGGAGGCCCGGACCTTCCTGCCGTCCTTCGACCTGAACAGCCTGTCCTATATCTCCGTCATTCTCTTTAACTTTCTGGGCTTCGAGGTGGTCTGCACCTACGCCGACAATATGCAGGCCCCCCGGCGGCAGATCCCGCAGGCCATCGTCACCGGCGGCATCGTCATCGCCGCCATCTACCTGTTCTCCGCCTTCGGCATCGGCGCCGCCGTGCCGGTACGGGACATCAGTCCGGATTCCGGTCTCATCGATGCCGTGTCCCTGATGACCGGCGGGGCCGGCGGTACGCTGGTGCGGGTGGTGGCCCTCTTATTTTTGGTGACGCTTTTTGGTAATATGATCTCATGGTCCATGGGCGTCAACTCCACCGCCGCCTACGCCGCCGACCGGGGCGATATGCCGGCGGTGTTCGCCCGGCGCTGGAAGCGCAACGATATGCCCGTGGGTTCCGCCGTCACCAGCGGCATCGTGGCCTCTGCCGTGTGCCTGCTGGGGGCGGTGATGGAGCGGCTCAGCCCTGACTCGTCCCTGTTCTGGAGCTTCTTCGCCCTGAATCTGGTGATGCTGCTGCTGAGCTATCTGCCGGTGTTTCCGGCGTTTCTGACCCTGCGGCGGAAATTCCCGGACCGGGAGCGCCCCTTCCGGGTGCCGGGCCGCAGCGGCTTTCTGAAGTGGCTGGCCTATGTGCCTATGGCCCTGATCATTCTATCCATCATCTTTACCGCCGTGCCGCTGTCGTGGAATCGGGAGACACTCACCGGCGTGCTGCCCATCACCGTCGGCTCCGTGCTGAGCGTGCTGCTGGGCGAGGTGCTCATAGCGGCCCGGCGGCCCCAACACTGATTGCAGGAGGAAGCATCATATGGCAAAACGTATCATCGGCTCTACCCCCAAGGCGGACGGCTACCGGATGCCTGCGGAATTTGAACCCCAGGACGGGGTGTGGATGCTCTGGCCGGAGCGCAACGACAACTGGCGCAGCGGAGCCAAGCCTGCTCAGGAGACCTTCTGTCAGGTGGCCCGTGCCATTGCCCGGTTTGAAAAGGTCACCATGTGCGTCAGCGCCGGACAGTATCAGAATGCACGGGCCCGCCTTCCGGAGGAGATCCGGGTGGTGGAGGTGTCCTCCAACGACGCATGGGTCCGGGACTGCGGCCCCACCTTTCTGGTAAACGGTCAGGGCGGCCTGCGGGCGGTGGACTGGACCTTCAACGCATGGGGCGGCCTGTACGACGGCCTGTACTTCCCGTGGGACAAGGACGATCAGGTGGCGCAGAAGATCTGTGAGATGGCGGACGTGGACTCCTACCGCACGGAGGGCTTCGTGCTGGAGGGCGGCTCCATCCATGTGGACGGCGAGGGTACCGTGCTGACCACGGAGATGTGCCTGCTGTCCCCCGGCCGGAATCCCGATCTGTCCAAGGCGGAGATCGAGGAGAAGCTGTGCCAGTATCTGGGCTGCGAGAAGGTGCTGTGGCTCCGGGATGGCATCGACCCCGACGAGACCAACGGCCATATCGACGATGTGGCCTGCTTCGTGGCGCCGGGGGAGGTGGCCTGTATTTGGACGGAGGACAAGGACAACCCCTTCTATCAGGCGGCGCAGGACGCCTACCGCACCCTGTCTCAGGCCACCGACGCCAAGGGCCGGCGGCTGAAGGTGCATAAGCTGTGCCTGACCCGTGAGCCCTGCCGACTGGAGGGCGCCGAGACCATCGACGCCGTGGAGGGTACCGTCCCCCGTGAAAACGGCGAGGTGAGTATTGCTTCGTATATGAATTTTCTCATCGTCAACGGCGGTGTGATCCTGCCCCAGTACGGCGACGAGAACGACGCTCTGGCAGTGCGGCAGGTGCAGGAGATGTTCCCGGACCGTGAGGTGGTGGGCGTGCAGACCCGTGAGGTGGCCTTCGGCGGCGGCAATATCCATTGCATCACCCAGCAGCAGCCCCGTCCCTGACGGACAAAGCAAGGGGCAGTGGCTGAAACAGGGAAGCAGCCGAAACGGGAGAATAACAGCTGAAGCAAGAAAATGATTAGCAAAAAGGAACGTGCCATGGCACGTTCCTTTTTGCGTGGGGGACATCTCAAGTGGAGAAGAGTATTTCCCTGCTTTGCCTCCCCACAAAAAAACAGGCGGGTGATCCTCACCCGCCTGTTTCTCACAAGCTCGCTCAGTTGAACAGCTTGGCAATGGAGATCTCCTGATAGATGCGCTCGATGGCCTCGGCAAACATGGGGGCCACGGACAGATACTTGATCTTGCTGCACCCCTCGCCCATGGACTCCGGAATGGTGTTCAGCAGCGCCAGCTCCTCGATGCAGCTGGCCTCCAGCCGCTCCAGAGCGGGGCCGGACAGCACACCGTGGCTGGCGCAGGCAAACACACGGTTGGCACCACCCACCTCCACGATGGCCTTGGCGGCGTTGCAGAGGGAACCGGCGGTATCCACCATGTCGTCAAAGAGGATGCAGTCCTTGCCGGCCACGTCGCCGATGACGTTCATCACCTCGCACTGGTTGGCCTTCTGGCGGCGCTTATCCACGATGGCAAGGTTCATATGCAGCTTCTGGGCGAAGGTCCGGGCACGGGCCACGGAACCCACATCCGGGGACACCACCACCATATCCTCGGCCTTGGAGCCGAACTTCTTGGCATAGTAGTCCACGAAAACCGGGTTGCCCAGCAGGTTGTCCACAGGGATGTCAAAGAAGCCCTGGATCTGGCTGGCGTGGAGGTCCATGGTCAGCACACGGTCCGCTCCGGCGGCGGTGAGCATATTGGCCACCAGCTTGGCGGAGATGGGATCGCGGCTCTTGGCCTTGCGATCCTGACGGGCATAGCCGAAGTAGGGGATCACAGCGGTGACACGACCGGCGGAGGCCCGCTTGCAGGCGTCGATCATAATGAGCAGCTCCATGAGACTGTCGTTGACGGGCTTGCAGGTGGAGTTGATGAGGAACACATCGCTGCCTCGGACAGACTCATACAGGGAGACGGAGGCCTCGCCGTCAGCGAACGACTTGACCTCGGCCTCACCCAGCTTGGTGCCGATAAGCTTGCAGATCTCCTCCGCCAGCGCCGGATTGGAGTTGCCGGTGAAGAGCTTGATGTCCTTGCCATGAGAAATCATTGTTTTACACACTCGCTTTCTATCATATTCCAAAAATTTCTCTCTCTTGGTGCAGGTATATTGAGACGACTGCCGTCGTAACTCACGTTATTTCTTCCAGGTTTTCCGCAGCCGGTCCGCCCAGCCCCGGATGTTGGTCTGGCGCTGACGGGCGATAGCCAGAGCGCCCTCCGGCACGTCGTCGGTAACGGTGGATCCGGCGGCGGTGTAGGCCCGGTCCTCCACGGTGACGGGGGCGATGAGGTTGGTGTTGCAGCCCAGGAACACATCGTCGCCAATGGTGCAGCGGTGCTTTTTGTGGCCGTCATAGTTGGTGGTGACGGTGCCGCAGCCGAAGTTCACCCGCTGTCCCACGTCGCTGTCGCCCACATAGGTCAGGTGGCTGATCTTGGTGCCGTCTCCGATGACGGAGTTCTTCACCTCCACGAAGTCCCCTACCCGGCAGTGGTCACCGATACGGCAGTTGGGCCGGACATAGGTGAAGGGCCCCACGGTGGTGTGACTGCCGATGGTGCTCTCATTGACCTGCGAGGCGTTGATGGTGGTGTCCTTTCCCACGATGCAGTCCCGCACCATGGCGTTGGGGCCGATCTCGCAGCCGGAGCCGATGGCGGTATGGCCCCGGAGGATAGTGCCCGGCAGCAGGGTCACGCCGGGAGCGATGGAGCAGCGGGGATCGATATAGGTCGTGGCGGGGTCTACGACGGTGACGCCCGTCATGCGCCGCAGCAGCAGCTCACGGGCATCCGGCATGGCGGCACTGAGCGCCGCCTCATCTGCCACCGGGCGGAATACCGGCGGCAGCGCCTGCGTCTGCCACAAACTGCGGATGCCGCAGGCCTCCGCCGGGCAGTCCGTCAGAGGGATGCCGCTCTCCAGACGAGCCTTCAGCGTCCCGACCTCGGCGGCGTATACGCTGCGGCTGTCCTCCGGGCCGTACACCGGCACCACGGGGCCGGGGACTACGATGACCTCACCCTCTGCATCGGCCAGCGCCTCCTGAGCGGAGGCGAACAGCCGGGTGTCGAAGCCCTCCATGACCTCCCGTACCTCGTCCTGCCACGCCTCGTCACACACAATAAAAAACCGCTGAGCGCCGCAGACCGTCAACTCCTGTGCCACCCAGGTCAGTACCGGGCAAAACAGGATCGGCCGCAGCATCAGCGGTTTGTCACAGGGGGCGCAGCCGCCCTTCAGATCCAAAAATACCACACTACGATCCATGGGAATCCTCCCCCTCTCTGCATACTGCCTCTATTATAACAGACTTTACAAAGAAATCCAGTATTTTCACATATTTTCCCGGCAATAATTTTTCTCAGGGCAGGAAATCTCTCTCATGGAGGAGAGGGAGCCGCAAAAAGCGACGGTTTTTGCGGTGAAGCGAAGGAAAATTTTATATTTTTAAGAAAAAATATGTGGATTCTGCAAGTTATAGTTGCATTTTTTTGCGGATTGCATTACAATACATGAATCGATGAAACGATGCGCCCGCAGGGGCGGGAAGGGAGGGAGCGGCTCCGTGCTGAATATCGTATTGGTGGAGCCGGAGATTCCCCAGAACTGCGGCAATATCGCCCGCACCTGCGCCGCTACCGGCAGCCGCCTGCACCTGATCCGCCCGCTGGGCTTTGATATCTCCGACCGGGCCGTGAAGCGGGCGGGACTGGACTATTGGCATCTGGTGCAGGTGCAGGACTACCAGAGCCTGCCGGACCTCTTTGCCCAACATCCGGAGGCGGGGGAGGAACTGTGGCTGGCCACCACCAAGGCCCCGCAGGACTATACGCAGGCCCGCTTCACGCCGGACAGCTGGCTCTTCTTCGGCAAGGAAACGGCAGGGCTGCCGGAGTGGTTCCGCATGGCCCACCGGGAGCGCTGCATCCGTCTGCCCATGCGGCGGGAGGCCCGCAGCCTGAATCTCAGCAACTCCGTGGCCATCCTCACCTACGAGGCCCTGCGCCAAAACGGCTTCCCCGGCCTTACCGGCACGGGGGAGATGGCGGAATAAGTACTATCTTTCATAAAGGAGTCTACCGATATGAACTACAATAAAAAGACCATCATGGATGTAGACGTGGCGGGGAAGAAGATCCTGCTGCGCTGCGACTTCAACGTCCCACAGGATAAGGCCACCGGCGCCATCACCAGCGACAAGCGCATCGTGGCGGCCCTGCCCACCATCCGGTATCTGCTGGAGCGTGGGGCGGCGGTCATCGCCTGCTCCCATTTAGGCAAGCCCAAGGGCCAGTGGAAGGAGAGCCTGACGCTGGCTCCCGTGGCGGAGCGGCTGAGCCGGCTGCTGGGTCAGGAGGTCATCTTCGCCAAGGACATCGTGGGCGAGGATGCCAAGAGCAAGGCGGCGGCCCTGCAGGGCGGCCAGATCATGCTGCTGGAGAACCTGCGCTTCGATCCCCGTGAGGAGAAGAACGACCCCTCCTTCGCCAAGGAGCTGGCCTCCATGGCGGAGCTGTACGTCTCCGACGCTTTCGGCACGGTCCACCGGGCCCACGCCTCCACCGCCGGTGTGGCGGCCTTCCTGCCCGCCGTCTCCGGCCTGCTGGTGGCCCGTGAGCTGGAGGTCATGGGCGGTGCATTGGATAACCCCAAGCGCCCCTTCGTGGCGGTGCTGGGCGGCGCCAAAGTCTCCGACAAGATCAACGTCATCAACAATCTGCTGGATAAGGCTGACACCGTCATCATCGGCGGCGGCATGGCCTATACCTTCGCCAAGGCGCAGGGCGGCTCCATCGGCAAGAGCCTGTGCGAGGAGGATAAGCTGGACTACGCCCGCCAGATGATCGCCAAGGCGCAGGAGAAGGGCGTGAAGCTGCTGCTGCCTACGGACACCGTGGCCGCCACGGAGTTCGCCGCCGACGCCGAGAGCCGTGTGGTCCCCACCGACGCCATCCCCGACGACATGGAGGGGCTGGACATCGGCCCGGAGACGGTGCAGCTGTTCTGCAACGCCGTCCGTGGCGCCGGCACCGTGGTGTGGAACGGCCCCATGGGCGTGTTCGAGTTCGAGAAGTTCGCCGCCGGCACCCGTGCCATGGCGCAGGCGCTGGCCGACAGCGGCGCCGTGACCATCGTGGGCGGCGGTGACAGTGCGGCGGCTGTGGAGCAGATGGGCTTTGCCGACAGGATCACCCACATCTCCACCGGCGGCGGCGCCTCCCTGGAATTTCTGGAGGGCAAGGAGCTGCCGGGCGTGGCGTGCCTGCTGGATAAGTAAACACAGAGCGTTGTGTGTTCTATGATATATAGGGAAAGATATGTAAGGAAAGAGGAGCAAGAGAAATTATGAATCGCAGATACCGTAAGACCATTATCGCCGGCAACTGGAAGATGAATAAGACTGCCAGCGAGACTAAGAAATTTGCCGAGGAGCTGAAGGCCATCCTGCCCAAGGCCAAGTGGTGCGACGTGGTGGTGTGCGTCCCCGCCGTGAATATCCCCGCCGCTATGAAGGCCTTCAAGGACGTTCGGGTGTCCGTGGGCGCTCAGAACGTATTTTATGAGAAGTCCGGCGCCTACACCGGCGAGGTGTCCGCCGATATGCTGAAGGATCTGGGCGTCAAGTACGTCATCATCGGCCACTCCGAACGGCGGCAGTACTTCGGTGAGACTGACTTCACCGTCAATAAGAAGGTGCTGGCGGCGCTGGAGGCGGGCCTGCATCCCATCATCTGCGTGGGCGAGAGCCTGGAGCAGCGGGAGCTGGGCATCACCATGGAGCTCATCGCTCTGCAGGTGAAGTCCGCTCTGGCCGGGGTACCGGCGGAAAAGGTCCGCAAGTGCGTCATCGCCTATGAGCCCATCTGGGCTATCGGCACCGGCAAGACCGCTACCGCCGAGCAGGCGGCGGAGGTCTGCACCTTCATCCGTACCACCGTGCGCCACCTGTACGGCGCCCGCATCGCCCGCTCCGTCACCGTGCAGTACGGCGGCTCCATGAAACCCGCCAACGCAGCGGAGCTGCTGAGCCAGCCGGATATCGACGGCGGCCTTATCGGCGGGGCCTCCCTGAAGGCGGCGGACTTTGTGGAGATCGTCAACGCCGCCAATCAGGAATAAGCCTGCGGGAGGAACTGCTATGGGTAAAACGCCTACTACTCTCATCATCATGGACGGCTTCGGCCTGACCCAGCCCGGCCCCGGCAACGCCGTCAGTCTGGCCAATACCCCGGTGCTGGATCGCCTGTGGGCGGATCATGCTCACACCACCCTGTCCGCCAGCGGACTGGACGTGGGCCTGCCGGAGGGGCAGATGGGCAACAGTGAGGTAGGCCACACCAACATCGGCGGCGGCCGGGTGGTGTTTCAGGATCTGCCCCGCATCAGCCGTGCCATCGAGGACGGCACGTTCTTTGCCAACGAAGCCTATAACAAGGCGGTGGATGACTGCCTGCAAAAGGGGACCCGGCTGCACCTGTGCGGCCTGCTGTCCGACGGCGGCGTCCACTCCCATATTCAGCATCTGTACGCCCTGCTGGAGCTGGCCCGCCGCAAGGGGCTGGATCGGGTGTATATCCACGCCTTTCTGGACGGACGTGACGTGTCCCCCACCAGCGGCAAGGGCTTTGTGGCGGACTGCGCCGAGACTTGCCGCCGTCTGGGGGTAGGCAAAATTGCCACCGTCATGGGCCGCTACTACGCTATGGATCGGGATAACCGCTGGGAGCGGGTGCAGCTGGCCTATGACGCCATGGTCTACGGCGAGGGCAACCAGAACCCCGACCCGGTGGACGCCGTGGCCCAGTCCTATGTGGCGGGCGTCACCGACGAGTTCATGGAGCCGGTGGTCTGCGACAGCGACGGCACCGTCTCCGATAACGACAGCGTCATTTTCTTCAACTTCCGTCCCGACCGGGCCAGAGAGATCACACGAGCCATCGTGGACCCGGACTTCACCGGCTTCCAGCGGGAGTTTTTCCCCACCACCTACGTCTGCAATACGGAGTACGACGCCTCCATGCCCAACGTGCTGGTGGCGTGGCCCCGTGTGGCGGTGAAGAACGGGCTGGGCGAGTACCTCAGCTCACTGAGCCTGACCCAGCTGCGGATCGCTGAGACGGAGAAGTATGCCCACGTCACCTTCTTCTTCAACGGCGGTGTCGAGAAGCAGTATCCCGGCGAGGATCGGGTGCTGGTGCCGTCCCCCAAGGTGGCCACCTATGACCTCCAGCCGGAGATGAGCGCCTATGAGGTGTGCGACAAGTGCGTCGAGCGCATCAATTCCGGGGCCTACGACGTGGTGATCCTGAACTTCGCCAACTGCGACATGGTGGGCCATACCGGGGTACTGGAGGCCGCCGTGAAGGCGGTGGAGACGGTGGATACCTGTGTGGGCCGTGTGGTGGAGGCCACCCTGAAAATGGGAGGCATCGCCATGATCACCGCCGACCACGGCAACGCCGAGGTGATGCGCCAGCCCGACGGCAGTCCCATGACCGCCCATACCACCAACCCCGTACCCTTTATCCTCTGCGGAGCTGGCACGGAGCTGCGGACCGGCCGTCTGGCGGATATCGCCCCCACCATTCTGGATGTGATGGGTCTGGCCTGCCCGCCGGAGATGGACGGTAAGAGCCTCATCGTCCGGTGAGAAAAAACGCCTTTCCGCCGAAAAAATGATTAAAAAAGTCTCTGCCTGTGCATACTGAGGGCAGAGACTTTTTTTGTGTCCCATTTCGGCGTGCCGCACACCGTCAACCATGCGGCTTCCGGCGCTTTGCGCCGGAACGGAAAGGCAGCTATGAGCAGAATCGATCGTTCCAAGTCCCGCTCCGCCGGCGGCAAGGGCTTCTACATAGCCCTTGCCCTCTGCCTTGCGGCAGTGGGAGCCATTGGCTATTTCACCCTGATCCGCCCCGCCAACGTCACCATCGACGACCCCACCCCGCCCGCCCGGCAAACCGAGCGCAATGACGCCCAGTGGACGGCCCCGGTGCTCCAGCCGGAGCCCATAGAGGTCCCGGCCGTGGAGGAGGAGCCCGCCCCGGAGCCGGAGGACCTGCTGCCGCAGGTAGTGTCTCCGCTGGACGGCACCACCGTCACGGTGTTCAGCACCACGGAACTGATGTATGACGAAACCATGGCGGACTGGCGCACCCACAACGGGCTGGATATCCAAGCAGCCGAGGGTGACGCCGTCAAAACCGCCGCCAGCGGCATGGTGGTGTCGATCAAGAGCGACGAGCTCATGGGAACCACCGTGGTCATCGAGCACGCCGGCGGCTACACCACCCAGTATAGCTGCCTGCAGGCCGAGCCTCCGGTAACGGAGGGCCAGCAGGTGGCGGCGGGGGATATCATCGGCCTGGTGGGCAGCACCGCTGCCGCCGAGAGCAGCATGGGCCCCCATCTGCACTTCTCCGTGGCCAAGGACGGCGTCATCATTGACCCGTCGGAGTATATCGGCTAAGCCGTGCAGCGCTCCGGGCATCGCCCCCCGACCAACCACGCACCCATAAAAGGCCCCGCTGCGGCATCGCCGCAGCGGGGCCTTTTGCGAGAGCCGCAAAACCTGCCAAAAACGTTTGAAATGTATGGAATATTTGGCTAAAAATTTCAATATTTTTGGCTCATATGTTCAATTTTTATGGAAAACGCACAGAAAATTCGTGTACCATTTTGCCCAAAAGCCGCAGACAGTCCCGCCGCCGGTTTGGTATAATATACCCGGAACAAAAAGAGCCGTCCCGGACGGCGAAAACGCAACAGGGTGAAAGGAAAAGGATTATGGCCATCAAAATTGGTATCAACGGCTTCGGCCGTATCGGCCGTGTGGTGCTGCGGATTCTGGCGGAGGATCCGGAGCAGTATGAGATCTGCGGCATCAACCTCCGCAAGGCGGACGTGGATTACATGGTGTACCTGCTGAAATATGACTCCGTATTCCGCAACTTCAACGGCACGGTGGAGCACGAGGGCGGCGATCTGGTGGTCAACGGCCATAAGATCAAGGTGTTCAGCCAGTCTGACGCCGCCATGATCCCCTGGCATGAGTGCGGCGCCGAGTACATCATCGAGTCCACCGGTGCCAACAACACCACTGAGAAGGCCTCCCGCCACTTCAAGGGCGGCGCCAAGAAGGTGCTGCTGACGGCCCCTGCCAAGGACGAGGTGACACCCACCTTCGTGTTCGGCGTCAACGACAGCCTGTACCGTCCGGATATGAAGGTGGTCTCCAATGCCAGCTGCACCACCAACTGTCTGGCCCCGCTGGCCAAGGTGGTGCATCAGGAGTTCGGCATCGAGCAGAGCCTCATGTCCACCATCCACGCCTCCACCGCCAAGCAGAAGGCCGTGGACTCCCGTGGCGGCAGTGACTGGCGCACCGGCCGCTCCATCCTCAACAACATCATCCCCACCTCCACCGGCGCCGCCAAGGCCGTGGGCCGGGTCATTCCCTCCCTGAAGGGCAAGATGACCGGCATGGCCTTCCGTGTGCCTACGGCGGACGTGTCCGTGGTAGACCTGACGGCCCGCCTGTCCCGCACCACCACCTATGCCGAGATCTGCTATGCCATCCGCCACGCCTCGGAGACGTACATGAAGGATATCATCGGCTATACCACCGATCAGGTGGTGTCCACCGACCTCATCGGCAATCCCTGCCCCTGCATCTTCGACGAGACTGCCGGCATCATGCTGGATCACGACTTCGTCAAGCTCATCGCCTGGTACGATAACGAGTGGGGTTACAGCAACATGGTGGTTCGTATGCTGCGGCATATGTACGAGCAGGATCAGGCTGCCCAGTAAACCTCTTTTTCACCCAAACCATACAAAACCGGGAGCGGAGCCGTTTCGGCCCCGCTCCCGGCCTTCTGCGCTCCATCGACAGGCAAGGCCCCTCAGTCATTTGGCTGAGGGGCCTTGCCCTATAAGGGGGGGAAAGAAGGGTATCAGATTCAGAACCGCCGTCTCCGCCGACGGGGCGCCATACCGGTGACGGCCCCGACGCTCTGTCTCACGGGGAAGCTCCCTTCGGTTTGTAACGATTCCGTGAATCCTGCGGCGGGGCGCTTGCTTTCGCCGGGACCGGGTGCTACACTTTATCTATTATGCAGTGCAGTTCCCAAGGAGGAGCGTTCTATGGTCAAATTCAGCGTGAAAAAGCCGCTGACCGTCTTTGTGGCGGTGCTGGCTGTGTTGGTGCTGGGCGTGGTGGCGTATCTGAAAATGACACCGGATCTGCTGCCCAACATGGATTTCCCCTATGTGGTCATCGTCACCACCGACCCCGGTGCCAGCCCCGAGGCGGTGGAGTCCGCCGTCACCCGGCCCATGGAGCAGTCCATGTCCACGCTGGATCGAATCAAGTCCGTGACCTCCACCTCGCAGGACAGCGTCTCCATGGTGGTGCTGGAGTTTGAGGACGGCGTGAACATGGATACCGTCAGCGTGGACATCCAGCAGAAGATCAATATGCTGGAGGGCAACTGGGACGACGGCGTCGGCACCCCCTATGTGCTGAAGATCAACCCCTCCATGCTGCCGGTGCAGGTGGCGGCGGTGTCGTACAGCGGCAAGGATGTGACGGAGCTGTCGGATTTTGTGGAAAACACCCTCACGCAGAAGCTGGAGGGCATCTCCGGCGTAGCCAGCGTCACCGTCAGCGGCACGGTGCAGCGGCAGGCCCATATCATCCTCAGTCAGGAGAAGCTGGACGCCCTCACCGCCACGCTGCGGGAGGCCATCGGCAAGACACTGGACGAGACGGCCAGCCAGCTGGAGGGGACCCGCAGCCAGCTGGAGAGCGCCAAGGGGGCCATCCGCTCGACGGAGGAGTCCGCCGTCCGGGAGGCCGCCATGCAGGCCCTGACCGCCGTGCAGCAGTCTCTGACCACCCTCCGCAGCAGCCAGAGCCGGCTGGAGGCGAACCTGAAGGAGCTGGCGGAGATTCAGGCGCTGAAGGTGCAGCTGGATGCCAAAAACGCCGTCTATCAGGCCCGGATGGAGGCCATCCGGCAGGACGATTCCCTGACGGAGGAGGAGAAGGCGGAGCAGCTGGCCGCCATCGAAAACGACCCGGAGTACATCCAGCTGCAGGCGGACCTTGCGGAGCTGGAGCTGCGAATCGCCGCACTGAACACCTCGTGGGAGCAGGCGGCGGAGGACGCCAAGCGGTGGCAGGAGACGCTGGAGCAGCTAAAAGAGCAGATCCGCCGGCTGGAGGATGATTCCGAGGTGGCCTCCATTGCCGATGAGGTAACAGCGGGAGTCATCACCATGGCCGATGGCGTCACCCAGCTGCTCTCCGCCAATGTGCAGCTGGACAGCGCCCTGACCCAGCTGGAGCAGGGTCTCCGGACGCTGGAGTCCTCCCGTGCCTCGGCGCTGGAGCAGGCGGACCTCTCCGGGGCTCTGAACATCCAGACCATCACCGCCCTGCTGACGGCGCAGAACTTCTCCATGCCCGCCGGATATCTGCAGGAGGACGGCGTGAACTATATGGTTTCCGTGGGCGACAGCATCTCCTCCCGTCAGGAGCTGTCGGACATGGTACTCTTTGATCTGGGCTTGGAGGGCGTGGAGCCGGTGAAGCTCTCCGACGTGGCGGAGATCGTGGTGACGGATAACTCCGATGCGATCTACGCCAAGCTCAACGGCGACAACGGCGTCATCGTCTCCTTCAACAAGCAGTCCGCCTACGCCACGGCGGAGGTGTCCGACAACATTCAGGCCCGCTGCGACACGCTGGAGAAAGAGTACGACGGCCTGCACTTCGTGCCGCTGATGGATCAGGGGGACTACATCTATATCATCATCAACTCCATCCTGTCCTCCTTGGGCTGGGGCGCTCTGTTCGCGGTGCTGATCCTGTACCTGTTCCTGAAGGACCTGCGGCCCACCCTCATTACCCTCTGCTCCATCCCCGTCAGTGTGATCTTCGCCGTGGTGCTGATGTACTTCTCCGGCGTCACCATCAATATGATCTCCCTGTCGGGTCTGGCGGTGGCAGTGGGTATGCTGGTGGATAACTCCGTGGTGGTCATCGAGAATATCTACCGGCTGCGCTCCAAGGGAGCCACCGTCATTCAGGCGGCGGTGTCCGGTGCGGCGCAGGTGGTGGGGGCCATCACCGCCTCCACCCTGACCACGGTGTGCGTGTTCCTGCCCATTGTGTTCGTGGAGGGCATCACCAAGCAGCTGTTCACCGATCTGGCCTTGACCATGACGTATTCTCTCCTGGCCAGCCTCATCGTGGCCCTGACACTGGTGCCGGCCATGGCCTCCGGGATGCTGAAAAAGGAAAAGGCCGTGAAGGCCGGCCTGCTGGAGCGGGTCTATCCCGCCTACCGCAGGGCGGTGGGCTGGTCGCTGGGCCATAAGGCCGTGGTACTGCTGCTGGCGGTGGTGCTGCTGGCTGGCTCTGCGTGGGGTGCCGTCAGCCGGGGCTTCGTGTTCATGCCCCAGATCGATATGAATAACGTCAGCCTCACCGTTACCATGCCGGAGGGCATCAGCCGGGAGGAGGCGGTGGCACTGGCGGACGAGGTGGTGCGCCGTGCCGGGACGGTGGAAAATGTGGATGCCGTGGGTGCCATGATGTCCTCCGGCAGCGGCATGGATATGAGCAGCATGATGGGCGGCTCCGGCGGTGCCTATGACGTCACCGCCTACGTCACCATGCCGGAGGGGGCCTCCGGTGCCAAGGCGGGCAAGGCCATCGAGGAGCTGTGCGCCGACCTGCCCTGTCAGGTGACGGCCTCCGGCTCCATGGACAGTATGTCCACCTATCTGGCGGGCAGCGGCGTCTCCTTGAAGGTCTACGGCGACGACATGGAGGACCTCCAGTCCTCCGCCAAGGCGCTGGCGGCGACCCTGAAAACCGTGGAGGGCACCGGCGAGGTGTCCGACGGTCTGGAGGAGGCCACCACGGCCCTCCACATCTCCGTGGACCGCAACGCCGCCATGAAAAAGGGCGTCACCGTGGCGCAGGTGTATATGGCGGTGGCCTCTGCCCTGACCAACACCTCCACCGCCTCCGACCTGACGCTGGATGGACTGGAGATGGAGGTTTCCGTCCAGTCCCCGGAGGAGAGCCGCATGACCCGTGAAAAGCTCATGGATCTGGAGATCACCCCGTCCAGTGGTACGAATCTGGACAGTATGAGTAACATAAGTGGTATGAGCGGCAGCACCTCCTCCATGGGGGGAATGTCTGCGCTGGCGGGCGGCAGCACGTCCTCCGGCGGCAGCGCCCTGACGGACGCTGCCGGTCAGGAAGTGTCCAGCTTCCGTCTGGGCGACGTGGCCGCCATTGAGGAGACCGTCAGCCTCGGCAGCATCCAGCGGGAGCAGCAGCGCCGCTGCGTTACCGTTACGGCGGAGGTAGCCGAGGGCTACAACGTCACCAAGGTCACAGCCGCCGCTCAGACGGCGGTGGCCGGGGTAGACCTGCCGCAGGGCATCACCGCCCGGTTCAGCGGCGAGAACGAGGCCATCATGGATGCCATGGGCCAGCTGCTGCTGATGCTGGGGCTGGGCGTGCTGCTGGTGTATCTGGTGATGGTGGCGCAGTTCCAGTCGCTGCGCTCCCCGCTGATCGTCATGTTCACCATCCCGCTGGCCTTCACCGGCGGCTTTCTGGCCCTGCTGATCTCCGGTATCGAGCTGAGCGTGGTGTCCCTCATCGGCTTTGTGATGCTGGTGGGCGTCATCGTCAACAACGGCATCGTGCTGGTGGACTACATCAACCAGCTGCGCCTGTCGGGGATGGAGCGGCGGGAGGCCATTGTGGAGGCTGGTGTCACCCGTCTGCGGCCCATTCTCATGACGTCCCTGACCACCATTCTGGGCCTTGTGGTCATGGCCTTCGGCGGCGACGCCGGTACGGCTCTGATGCAGCCGGTGGCGCTGGTGTGCATCGGTGGCCTGCTGTACGCCACTCTCATGACGCTGCTGGTGGTGCCGTGTATGTACGACATCCTCAGCCGCCGGGAGCTGCGGAAGGTGGAGGAGACGGATCTGCAAACGCTGGATATGTGATGAGATAGAGGACTCTTCGGAGACTTTCTCTGATAGGCAAATAGACAAAAAGCAGGCACATGGCCATCCGGCCATGTGCCTGCTTTTTGTCAGGAGCCCGTATGGGACCGGCGCAGATGCTCCACCAGCGCATATACGATGCGGACGTCTGCCTCCGTCAATCCGGCGATGCTGATGGCGGTGGGGCTGATCGCAGTGTTTTATTTTGCGCTGCGGCTCAGCGACAAGCGCAAAAACGGCTGAGCGGGACAGTGTTTTGCTCTGCATGGGAGATGGTCAAGGGATTTGACGCAGGATGGACAGATTTCTGCCCGGCAAAGCCATGCTTGCCCTCGTCCATCTATGGTATTCTGAACAGAAAAAACAGGGAGACGGCCCGGCATAGACGGGCGTCCGTAAAACAGTTGATCCTCCGTATGGCTTAGACCATGCGGAGGATTTGTTTATGTCTAATCTTCAAACTTGCTGGCGGCAAACGGTTTGTCAAAACCGTTTGCGGACGGCAAGTCCACAGGGGATAGCCGCTTTAGCGGCGCAAGGGGGTGTAGCCACCTTGACGGAACGAAGTGACGCAACATTCTCGGTCGAGCAGTTTTCTTCTGCTGACCGGGAATGAAGTGACCCAGGACGCACGATACTCCCGATAGGAGAGTATAGAAGTGCGCCCTTTAGTTCCTAAAGGGATTTTATCAGTTCGACAAACTGAAAGTTTCCGTTGCTTGTCTATTTATATAAAGCCTCTTTTTTTTGCTTCTTCAATCAATATAGGTTGAATTAAAGGATATGTCCAATTTTCAACTAACTTATCTGAAATCAATATCTTCTCAATCTCACTATGTAATTCCTCAAATGAGTTAATGTCTGCAATAAATAACATTCCGAAAGTTTCATCATCAATATTTTCATTTACTCGTGTCTTTCCTTTAACAGAATACACACATATTGGTTCAATTCTAAAATCAACTGCTCCTGTTTCTTCTTGTAATTCTCTTTTAGCTGTTTCTAAAATACTTTCTCCAGGTTCTCTGTGACCTCCTGGTATTTCATAAGTCTCTCTTTCTTTGTGTTTACAGAATACCCACTTGTTATCTGTTTTGGATATTATCACTGCAAACTTCAAAAATTCATCTGCGACATTGTCATAAAATTTTACTTCTACCATTCTATCAATACCTCGTCAAATTCAAATTTATCTAACTGTTTTATGAATTAAAATCTACTGATTGTAATGATACAACACTTCTTTTCCATGCCTTTCAGCATACTCAATTTCTTTTTTCACAGATGTTCCAATATAACCATCCATATTTACAACATATATTCCATCACTTAAATCTATTTTTCTGTAATGAGCATCTTCAAGTTTTAAAAGTTCATCTTCAGTTGGAACAATATTATCTTCACAATAAACACATTGTAATATAATATATCTTATATCCTTTGCTTATTTCAAGGTCATAAGCAATTTTTTTCATATCTTCGGCAAATTTCATGCTTCCACAAATTGTATAAGTTTTCACCCAATCACCTCATCAAATTCCGATTTGTTGCTCACTTTTCGTATTCAAATTATACCATAAAACTTGTGAACAGTTCTACCGCAACTTTGGACTATATGAGAAAAGTCCGAACAGTTTTCTGCCCGGACTTCCTCGCTCAATCATAAATCAACTCCGCTTTCACAATCTCCTCTGCCTGTGCCTTGCAAGCGTTCATCTGCCGCACCCATTCCATTTGGTTTTCGGCTTTCAGTTGCTCGGTCACGCCGTTTTGCTCTGCCAGTGACCGCACGATCAGCTTCATGCGGTTTCGTGCCGCTTCGTCAATCTTAGCGCAATACTGTCTTACATACACCCAGCTATGGGCCGCCTCTCTGTTTTTTGATCCGCAGATATATGGCAGCGAGGAGGCTGCCGCCATTATGCGGTGCGGTGGCTGTTTCTCCGCCGGAGCACCAGCAGCAGGAGCGCCAGACCGGCGCAGACTGCCAGCACGATCACCCACAGCGTCAGGGGTGCTTCGTCCTCGGTGGGGGCGGCGGGCAGCTTCTCGGTGACGGTGTCCGTCTGCCGGAGTTCACGGCAGGCCTGTGCATCGGCAAAGTACTTGCCGCAGGCGGCGCAGTACCAGTACTCGATGTTGCCGGGGGCCTCCGTGGTGGCGGCCTTGGCCTCCACATGGCGCAGATCGGCGTGACGATGGGCGTCTACGTCGCCGTAGGCCCCGCCGCAGACCTCGCACACGGCCCGGTCCACGCAGGTGGCCTCGCCGCCGGTGCAGCTCTCGGTCTCCAGAGCGCCGCAGCCGGAGATGGTGCAGGTGCGGGTGTGGGTGTCGTCGCCGTTGGAGCTCCAGTCGCCCCAGGTATGGCCGTCGTTGACGGTGATCTCCAGCCGGGACTCGTTGCCGGCGGGATCGGTGGCCGTCACCAGCTGCGTCCCCTCGGCGGGCCGGAGCACCAGCCGACCCTCCGTCAGCTCCACGGGAGTGCCGTTTACGGTGACGGTGACGGGGTATGCGTCGGTGATGGTCAGGGTCACTGCGGCGCAGTACACGCCGCCGTTTTCAGCCCCGGTGATGGCGGGGGCTGTGGCGTCCAGCACCATGCCGTCGGAGCGGAGGCAGGTGACGTTGCCCGCCCGGTCGGTGATGCGGGCATAGACCACATACTCGCCGTCCGGAGCCAGCGCCAGCGCCTTTTCATAGGGCAGGAAGGTCTCCTGCTCCAGCGCCGGGATGTCCAGATCCTCGGCGCTCAGCAGATACTCCGTGGCCGCCACGCCGCTGGTCTCGTCGGCAGAGGTGATGACCACAGTCTGCTCCTCCCGATAGAAGAGGCCGAAGGTGATCCTGGACAGGAAAGACTGCCAGGCCGTCCGCTCGTCCACCCGGATCTCGCCGGTGGGCTGGGTGCGGTCGATGCGGTACTGCTCCGTCACCTGAAGGGAGATGGCGCCGGTGGCCAGATCCTTCACATAGAAGATCAGCCGGCCCTCCGCCGTCTCGTCGGTGGCCCGCAGGGTCTGCTGCCACACGCCGTCGGCGGTGTCCGTCAGGGACAGGAGATAGCCCTCCGCCGCCGTCACCACGAAGTCGTGGTTGATCCAGTCGTTGGAGTTGACGGCATACTCGCCGCCGGTGAGGGCGTAGGGGAGGATGGAGGCAGTAATGCCGGTGGGCTGGGTCAGGGCGTAGTTCCCGGCGTCAGCGCCGGTGAGGGAGAACTCGGTGAAACGAATGGCGATGTCCTCTGCCGTCCGGATGGAGGTGAAGGAGGGAGTCCCCTTCACCAGCGCCACATGGTCGCCGGACACGGCATTGCCCAGAGTGGGCTCACCGTCGTACTCCGCCCGATCCGTGCCGTCGTAGAGCTTATCCTGAATGTGCAGGTCCTCCACCGTTACCGTCCGGACGGTGATGTCCGCCGTGGTGCCGGCAGGCTGGGAAGCCAGAGTGTAGTTTTCGGCGGCGTCGCCCTCCAGCGAGAAGCCGGAGAAGGAGACGGTCTTGCCGGTGCCGACGGTCTTGCCGTCGTAGGCGGCAGAGCCGGTGACGATGCGGAGGTCATTGCCGTCGAAGTTGGCGCTGAGGGTGCCGCCCGTCACGATGGTGGCGTCGGTGGTGCCGTCATAGGTCTTGGAGGGCTCCACGGTGACGCCGTCGATGGTGACACTCTTGGCGGTGATGCGGAAGTTCCGCTGGGCGCTGGCGGAGGCGTAATCATCGTCGGCCGCCGCCGTGACCCGGACGGTGTAGCTGCCCACAGCCTTGGGGGCCTGCGTGGTGAACTCGCCGCCCTGCGCCCGGTATTCCACCGTGAGAGCGCCGGTTCCGAGAGAGGTGATGGCGGGAGTTTCCACCGGCTGGCCGTTGTAGTCACGGCTCACGTCATCCAGAATGGCAACGCTGCCTTCGGCCTTCTGGACGGACAGGGCCACGGAGGTCATGGCCGGTGCCTCGCTGGCCTCGTAGCGGGCGTTGTAGGCCACGCCCAAGGGGGCGTAGGTGACGTACAGGGTGTAGTCCCCGGCGGCCAGCGCCTGCAGCGTGGCGGCAGGCAGGGTCACGGTGCCGTCCTCGGCGGCGGTGAAGCCCGCCAGAGGCGTGCCGTCCGCCAGCTGCACGCCGGTGACGGTGTTGCCGTTGAGGGCGACGTGGAAGGAGACATCCTGTCCGCTGCGCTTGACATAGGTGATCTGCCGGGTATCCGCCTGAGCGTCGGTGTAGACCACCACGCCGTCGGAGTTCAGAACGGTGATGTTCCCGGCCCGGTCCGTGACCCGCAGGTACGCATAGCCCTTCTGGCCGGGCTGGATGGAGAAGCTGCCGCTGCCGTCGGTGAGGGACAGGTCCGTCCAGCTGCCGGTGATGGCGTCCTGACTGGCAAAGACGGTGTCAGACAGCATCCATGCCGCCGTGTCCACGCCGCTGCCCAGGTCGGAGACCGTTACCGTCACGGTCTGGGTGCTCTTGAAGAACAGGCCGAAGGTGACGGTGTTCAGGAACTGGCGGAAGGGATTCCCGGCGATGGTCAGCTCCGCCTCCGGCGGGGTGATATCCGCCACGCCGGTGACGGTGATGGTCAGGTCGCCCTCCACGCTGGGGATCAGGCACTCGTCGAAGTCCACATCGCCCATGCCGCCGGGGGGTCTGGCCGTTGACCAGCAGGGAGTAATCCGGCAGCTTGGAGTAGCCGGGGGCGATATCCACCCGGAACCGGTAATCCTGCCCGTGGCGGACGGTGGTCTCGCCGGTGAAGGTGAAGCCTGTGCCGGTGGGCGGTGTCACGGTATAGATCCGATACACCGACACCGTGACAGCGGTGCGGTTGCCGGCCACGTCTACGGCCACGATCTCGTGGGAGACGTTGTCGGCGGGGAGGGTGTACAGGCTGCCCTCGGCGGTGGCGGGCTGGCCGTCCACCGTGACGGTGAAGTCATGGGCGTCGGTGACGGTGAAGGTCACGTCGTCGTAATAGGTCTCACCGTCGGTGATGCCGGTGATGACCGGGGCGTCGGTGTCCTCATCTGCCACATGGCCGCAGCCGCACAGCAGCTTCTGGTTCAGCCAGACGTACTGGTGCTGGGCATGGGGGACCACGTCCACGCCACCGACGATGGGGACATAGCCGTTGATGATGCCGCCGTCGGAATAGGCGCAGCCCTCCGCCAGAAGGGCGGCGCAGGGGCTGCCATCGATCTGCGTGATCTCGCCGAAGTGGCCGCCGGTGAGAGCGCCGCCTCCGCCGGACTGGACGTTGACGCTGCCGAAGGTGCCGGCGCTGGCGACCAGCTTGCCGCCATGGTTGATGGTGACATCACCGGTGAAGGTACCGCCGGTGACGGTGACGGTGTCGGAGATGGTGACGGCGCCGAGGAAGCTGCCGCCGGAGACGGAGGAGCCGTCCTGCAGGGCCACGGCACCGTAGAAGGTGCCGCCTTCGATGCGGTTGGACCCGAAGATGCTGGCGGAGTTGGTGTAGCTGCCGCCGGAGAGGGTGACGGTGGCATCCTTGGCCAGCGTCACCTTGCCGCCCAGCATCACGCCCTGCGCCGCCGTCAGCGTGAAGGAGCCGCTATTGACGGAGATGGGATCGGTGCTGCTGCGGAGAACCGTGAGGGTGCAGCCACGGTAGGCATCGGTCCGGGCCAACGCCAGAGCCTCCGACAGGGACAGGTAGTAGCCGGTGGAGCCGTTCAGCTCCACGGAGGCGGCTACCTCCGCACGGCACTGGCTGCACCGATTGTCGGCATCCACGCCGGGGTGGTCACAGGTCAGCTCCCGTACTGTCAGAACGTCGGTGCGGACGGAATAGCCCTTGTAGGAGAAGATGCCGTAGTACTGGGCCGGCCCGTCGATGAAGGTATAGAGGGTGAAGGGGTTCTGCCAGGCCACTGCACTGCCGTAGCTCTTGATCCGGTCGGGATCGCCCACCTGATACCACTGGAACTCGATGGTGGGGCTGCTCTCGGGGATGTGGAAGGTGACCTCCGTGACGAAGTCCGGCCGATAGCCGACGGGGGTGGTGGGATAGAGGTCCGTGTCCACAGGGTAACGGGTGATGGTGAAGGGAGGTGTGGTGACGGTGACGTCCTCCAGATAGCGGAGATTTTCCTCCATGACCACGTCACCGGTATTGGCGTAGCTGCCGTCGGCCTTTTGGAAGGTATAGCCCTCCGCCGGGAAGAACAGAGGCGTGCGGGAGGTATCCTCGCCGCTGTAAGCGATGCGGGCGAAGGTGCCGCCGGTGACGGACAGATCAGCGCTGTCGGAGGCCAGATACACCCGGTTGAACTGGCCACCGGTGATGGCGACATGGCCGCCCAGCACCAAAATGGTGCCGTCCCGCCACAGCTTACCGCCACCCTGACTGTCGCAGATGGTGAGACTGGCGTCGATCATCAGGTCGTTGGAGCCGGAGAGGGTCTTGCCGTTGAGATCCAGCGTATAGGTGCCGGTGGGGAGGCCCATGCTGCCCCAGAGGGCATCCCTCAGCAGGGTGATGGCGGAGCCCTCCAGCGCTGCGGCATACTGGGCAGCGTCCTCAAAGACGGCGAAGTAGCGGAGGGTATCATCCTTAGCCACCTTGGCCACCATCTTGGTGCCGCAGATGCGGCAGGTGATGCCGTCGATCTCATCGTGGGGGCAGGAGACCACGGCGACATTTTCCAGCGTGGGCGTGATGTCACTGCGGCGGATCAGCTGGCCGTCCGCCTGCTGATAGGCAGTGCGGAAGGGCAGAGCCGCACGGGGATATGCGGCATCCTCCGACGTAATGCGGGCGAAGGTGCCGCCGAAGAGGGTCACGTTGTAGGCCTGAAGGTTCAGCGTGTTTTCAAAGCAGCCGGCCTCCACCGTCAGGCGGCCGCCCTTTACCGTCAGTGCCTGACCGGTGATCTTGCCGGAGCTGGTGCTGTCACGGATGGTGAGGTCGCCGGAGCTCTGCTCCAGCGTCATGGGAGCCGACAGGGTCAGGGTGTGGCCCTCCAGCGCCAGCACGGCTCTTATGCCGTCCAGAGAGAAGGCATCGGCAGGCAGAGAGACATTGGTCAGCATGACCACCGACGTGAAACGGGCGCCGTCCTCGTCGGCATCGGCGGAGGTCAGCGCATCCTCCAGATGCGGGAAGAAAGCGTCGTTCCACCGGGCCTCTGCCTGAAGGCCGCAGTGACTGCACAGGCCGGTATCGTCAAAGCCGTGACCGGCGTACCACTGGAAGTGAACGGTGGTGCCGTTGCCGGCCTCGTCGGTGACGGTCAGGGTCTGCTGTCCCTCCTGAGAGCCGGAGACGGCGCTGAGGCGGAGGACATACCAGCCGTCCTCGGCGGCGTAGGTCATCTCCGTGCCGTTGAGGGTGACGCTCTTGAGATGGTCATCCCGGAAGGCGATGCGGAGACCGTCCTGGCAGTAAATTTGGTTCTCGGCCACATCGGAGGAGATCTCCGGGGCGGTGGCGTCCACCGTCAGGTCATCGGTGCTGAGATAGGTGACATTGCCCGCCCAGTCGGTGATCTTGGCATAGACGATGCTGGTCTGATCGTCCGGCAGGGCCACGGCCTTGCCGGGATAGGGCCGGAACTGATGGGCAAGATCGCCTATCTTGTCGGAGGTATAGCGCTGATCCGTCACCAGATACTCCACCGTCACGGGGTAGAGCTCGGGGTCATAGCCGGCGTGGTCAACGCTGTCATCGGCAGCCTCGATGGTGAACCGGGCGCCGGTGGGGAAGAACAGGCCGAAGGTGACGGTGTTCAGGAAGTCCTGCCACCAGTTGTTTTCATCGATGATGATCTTGCCGGTGGGCGTGCGCAGGTCCTTGAGGGGAGTGCCGTAGGAGACGCCGCACAGGGAGCAAACCGGCAGCGTAAAGTAGCTGTCCGGCATCTGGCCGTCGTGGGGGCAGGCATAGCCACAGCCACAGCAGCCCGGCCGTCCGCTGCGGACGTTGTGGGTGTGGGCCACCACCTGCACCTCGCCGCTGAGCGTATAGGTGCCGGAGGAGCGGCTGAAGGAGGGCTCGGTACCCAGATCCACCGGCGTGCCGTCGGCGTGGGCCAGCGCATAGCCCTCCTTCAGAATGGCCAGAAGGGTGGCGGCGTTGGCCTCCGTCTCGTGGATGGAGTAGGACAGGCCGTTGTGGAAGGTGCCTCCGGCGATGGAGACGTGGGGCGTCTCCGCCGGAGCAGAGGCGTAGGTGCCGGCAACCCGGCCGGTGAACTCGCCGCTTTCGATGGTGAGACGGGCGCCGTCGGGGGCATAGACGGAGGCGCTGGTGTCGCCGTTGGGGGGCGTGGCCCCGATGGCGGTGACATTGGCCAGCGTCACATGGGTGTCGGTGCCCAGAAGGGTCAGGGCCTGGGCCTTGCTGTCGTTGCCGGTGTAGAGGTTCTCCAGTGTGCCGTTTTCGATGCGGAGCTGGCCGCCGGTGACGGTGACGACGCCCTCCTTATAGTCGGAGGTCTTGCCCGCTATGGTGTGGTTGTGGAGGTCCAGCGTGAACCGACCGCCGGTGATGGTCACCACCGGGTCGTGGACCAGAGGCGTGCCGTCGTCGATGAGATCTGTCAGCAGCCGCAGGGTGCAGCCCTGATGCTCCTCCGTCTGGGCGGCGGTGAAGGCTTCGCCGGCGGCGGCATAGCGCTGGGTGACGGCACCGTCCGTCAGCAGCACAGCCTCGTATACCCGCTTGCCGCACTTGGTACACAGGCCGGTATCATCGCTGGCGCTGTGGAGGCAGGCGGCTGCGGACAGGGACAGGGCCGCCGTGCCGTCCTTCCGGTATTGCTTGTCGGAGAAGGTGTAGCCATCGGCGAGGGTGTCGGCCTCGGCATCGTAGGCGGAGGAGGCGGTGATCTCCGGCAGGAGGCCGCCGTCTGCCAGAGCGGTGGCGTAAAGGGCCGTGTTCCGGCCGGTGACGTAGAGACTCATGGGCTGGGCGGCGTCCTCGGTATTGGTCATGGTGAGGGTAGAGCCGGTGCCGAGGATCCGCATACCGTAGCTGCGGTCATCGTTGGAGACACCGGCTCTGGCGTAGATGGTGCCGCCGCTGAGCTGGGTCTTGGACTTGTTGGAGACCACGCTGAGGGCCGCCAGTGTCCCGGAACTGGCGTTAGGGGTGTCGCCGGTGGTGGCCCGGAGGGTGCCGCCGCTCATGGTCAGCTCATTGCTTCCGTAGAAGCCGTAGGCGCTGTAGTCCAGTTCCCGGTCCGTGCCGTTGGCGGTGCCGATCAGCTCACCGCCGGTGATCTTGGCGGTGCCGGTGCAGTAAAGGCCGTAGGCGTTAAACTGGCCGCCCCAGGTCTGGTACGACGAGTCGGGGCTGCCGGAGATGCCCTCCAGCTTGCCGCTTTCCATCATGAGACGCTTGAACTCGACGCCCACATTTCTGGAGCTGGTGCAGGACACGCCGCCCTGACCGAAGACGCAGCCGTCGGTGAGAGTGAAGCGGCTGTCGCATCGGACACCCTTGGAATCGCCCTTGACGGAGGTGCCGCCGTAGCCCAGCACCTTGGAGTTCTCTCCGGACACGGTGAGCCAGCTGACAGCATTGAAGCCGACGCTCTCATAGGAGCTGTTGACCTGTCCGCCGGTGGCGGTGACGGTGGCGCCGTTCTTGACGATGATCTCCTCGCCGGCGAACACGCCCTGGCTGCCGTACTGGTCACTCTCGCCGCCCATGGCCGTCAGCTGAGTGCCGTCCAGCTCCAGCGCATTGACGGAGCTGTAATCCACGTACAGGCCGTAGCTGTAGTTGCTCAGGGCGTGGCCTGCGGCGGCGGTCACCTTGCCCAGTCCCATGGTCCAGGTGTCGCCCCGGCCACTGCCCTGCTTGTCGAAGTACAGACCATAGCTGGCATAGCCGGTGCGGGCGGTGAGCTGGGCCTCCACGGAGCTGCCGTGGGTGGTGAGGCGGCCCCGGAGGCCGACGCTGCTGCCGTCGTCGGCGGAGGCAAAGTCCGGACCGGTGGCCCGGAGGATGCCGTTATCCAGCGTGACGTTGGCGCAGATGGCTGCGCCCTCGGTACCCTCGTCAGTCTTGAGCACGGCACCGCCGTCGGGGTCGTCATACTCCACCGTCAGCGTGCCGGGGATGAACATATCCAGCGTGGCGCTGCGCCAGCCCCGGCCATAGACCGTCAGGCTGCCGCTGCCGCGCAGCTTCACCTCGCCGCTGCTGTATACGGTGGATCTGCTGCCGCCGGTGAGGGTGCTGGCGGTACCGTCGGCCAGATCGATGGTGGCCCCGTCGGGCAGGATCAGCGCATGGGCGCTGTCGTCGCTGACCGTCAGGGTCAGGCCCGTGAGAGTCAGGGTCTTGGTACTTTGTGTCCACGACCAGCCGTCGCCGGAGGTATCCTCCGTGATGGCGGTCAGGTCCATGGGAGTGGTCACCGGCGGCGTCTCCTGAGCCAGGACCTCCATCGGCAGCATGGATAGGACCATGACTGCCGACAGGATCACCGACAGGAGCTGCTGCACGGTCTTACTGCGCAAGTGCATTCGATCATCTCCTTATCAATTCCATTTGCCTGCCTGCCGGTATCGGCAGGACGTATTACAACATCTACATTCTATCGGGATGCCTCCGCCGCCGCAACGGCTTTGGCACAAACGGTCAGAATTTGACACAAACGGTTGATTTGTGATAAAGAGGGCGATGGACAGACCATCGGAATGCATATAAAAACACGGGGTCTGCGGCAGCGCCGCAGACCCCGTGTCCGGGATGAGAAGGCTTATTCGTAGATTTTGGCGGTCTCCTCGCCTCGCAGCACCCGCAGAGCGCCCTCCGCCAGCGCCAGCAGCTCGCCCTCGCCGGGGTACACCGTCACCGGTGCGATCCAGCTGACGTAGCCCTTCAGGGCGTCCACCGTCTCCTGACCGTGGGCAATGCCGCCGGTAAGGATGATCTGATCCACCTGCCCCTTCATGGCGGCGGCCATAGCACCGATCTCCTTGGCGACCCGGTAGTGGAAGGCGTCGATGACCTCCCGCACCTTGGCGTCGGTGGCGGCCCGGCGCATCAGCTCCTGCATATCCGTGGAGCCGGTGTAGGCCAGCAGACCGCCGTTGCCGGTGATCATGCGGCGAATTTCCTGCTCGGTATACTTGCCGCTGAAGCACAGATCCACCAGTGCGCCGCTGGGCAGCGTCCCGGACCGCTCCGGGGAGAAGGGACCCTCGCCCTCCAGAGCATTGCCGGTGTCCACCACCTCGCCCTTGACGTGAGCACCCACGGACACGCCGCCGCCCATGTGGCAGACGATGAGGTTCAGGGACTCATAGGGCTTGCCGATCTCCTTGGCGTAGCGCTTGGCCACGGCCTTCTGGTTCAGGGCGTGGAAAATGCTGCGGCGGGTGATGAGGGGGTGGCCGGAGTAGCGGGCCAGGGGCGCCAGCTCATCCACCACGGGGGGATCCACGATGTAGGAGGGGATGTGCAGCGCCGAGCCGATCTCACGGGCCAGCAGGCCGCCCAGATTGCTGGCATGGTGGCCGTAGGGACCCTTTTTCAGGGTGTCGATCATGGCATCGGTGGTGAGGTAAGTACCGCCGTGGACAGGCTTGAGAACGCCGCCCCGGCCGCACACGGCGCTGAGGCTCTCCAGCGGGATATGGTGCTCCTCCAGCACCTTCAGGACCAGCCGGCGGCGGAAGGTCTCCTGCTGGGGAATGGTTTCGAACTGGGCCAGCTCCTCGGCAGAGTGGTGCAGGTTCTCCTCAAACAGCATCTTCTCGTCGTCAAACACGCCGATCTTGGTGGACGTGGAGCCGGGATCGATGGTCAGAATTCTGTAAGACATAAGACATACCTCCTGTATGCGTGTATCGTTTGCTCTTTTTTTAACGAATCGATTATAACACCGGTCAAAACCTCCGTAAATGGCATTTTTCACCATTTTGCGACACTTTTTTGCAGGAAATCCTGTTTATTTTTTGCCAGCATTGACAGGCGGGAAGCCGAGCGGCACTTACGCCTGCCCGGAGGAGATGTCCAGCTGCAGGACCACGGGGCAGTGGTCGCTGCCGTAGACCTCCGTGCGGATGGCGGCGTCCGTCACGCAGGGCAGCAGCCGCCGGGACACGATGAAGTAGTCGATGCGCCAACCGGCGTTCTTCTCCCGCGCGTGGAAGCGGTAGCTCCACCAGGAGTAGGTGATCTCCTCCGGGTGAAGGGTGCGGAAGGTGTCGGCAAAGCCGCTTTCCAGCAGCCGGGTCATTTTCGCCCGCTCCTCGTCGGAGAAGCCGGGGTTTTGGCGGTTGGTCTTGGGATTTTTCAGGTCCATCTCCTGATGGGCCACGTTCAGGTCGCCGCAGTACACCACGGGCTTTTTCCCGTCCAGCTCCAGAAGATACGCCCGCAGATCGTCCTCCCACTGCATCCGGTAGGGGAGCCGCTTCAGCCCGTCCTGACTGTTGGGGGTATAGCAGCACACCAGATAGAAGTCCGGGTACTCCGCCGTGATGACCCGGCCCTCGTGGCGGTGGATATCCTCTCCGAGGCCGTAGGTGACGGACAGGGGCTCCTCCTTGGTCAGCACCGCCGTGCCGGAGTAGCCTTTTTTATCGGCGGAGTGAAAGTAGCGGTGATAGCCCTCCAGATCGAACACCGCCTGCTCCGGCTGGAGCTTGGTCTCCTGCAGGCAGAGGATGTCCGGGTCCTCGTTTTTCACATATTCCAGAAAGCCCTTGGTCAGGCACGACCGCAGGCCATTGACGTTCCAGCTTACCAGCTTCATAGGGGATTCCTCCTGTTTTCGGCGGGATTTTCTGATATTATACCGTGTTTCCGCGGGAAAAGCAACAAAGCGGTTGACAGACCGGGCGGCATGGGATAAACTGAACGTGTCTATCGTCCCGGCCCGTGGCTCCGTGCGCCGCTGCGGCGCTTTTTCTTTGCCCGGACGATGGCGGTTCTGTGCCTGTAATTTTAAGCCGTCCTTCCATTCGGGACGGCGGAAAAGGAGATATCCACCCATGGAAAAGAAGAAGTTCTATATCACTACCCCTATTTACTACCCCTCCGACAAGCTCCACATTGGCCATACCTACTGCACGGTGGCCACTGACGCTATGGCTCGCTATAAGCGACTCACCGGCTGCGATGTCATGTTCCTCACCGGCACCGACGAGCACGGCCAGAAGATCGAGGACAAGGCCAAGGCCGCCGGCAAGACCCCCAAGGAGTTTCTGGATGAGATCGTGGAGGGCCCCAGAGGGATCCTCGACCTGTGGAAGCTGATGAACATCTCCAACGACCGGTTCATCCGCACCACCGACGACTATCATGTGGCCTCCATCCAGAAGATCTTCCGGAGGATGTATGACAAGGGGGATATCTATAAGGGGACCTACCGGGGCAAGTACTGCAAGCCCTGCGAGAGCTTCTGGACCGAGAGCCAGCTGGTGGACGGCAAATGCCCCGACTGCGGCCGTGAGGTGACGGATGCCGAGGAGGAGGCCTACTTCTTCCGGCTGAGCAAGTACGCCGACCGGGTGCGTCACCTGCTGGAGGACACGGATTTTCTGGAGCCCCGGAGCCGTGTCAATGAGATGGTCAACAACTTCATCAAGCCCGGTCTGGAGGATCTGTGCGTCAGCCGTACCAGCTTCTCCTGGGGCATCCCGGTGGACTTCGACCCCGGCCATGTGGTCTATGTGTGGGTGGATGCCCTGTTCAACTACACCACGGCGCTGGGCTTCCTGAATGACAAGTACGACGACTATGAGAAGTACTGGCCCGCCGATGTGCACTTCGTGGGCAAGGAGATCGTGCGCTTCCACTCCATCATCTGGCCGGCCATGCTCATGAGCATGGAGATGCCCCTGCCCAAGAAGGTCTACGGCCACGGCTGGCTGTTGCTGGACGGCGGCAAGATGTCCAAGTCCAAGGGCAATGTGGTGGATCCCTATCTGCTGGCGGAGAAGTTCGGCGTGGATGCCCTGCGGTTCTTCCTGCTGCGGACCTTCCCCTTCGGCAGCGACGGCAATTTCTCCAATGAGCTGCTGATCCAGACCATCAACATCGATCTGGCTAACGATCTGGGCAATCTGGTGAGCCGCACCACCGCCATGGTGGAGAAGTACTTCGGCGGCACTCTGCCCACGGAGCGGCAGGAGGGCGAGCCGGATACGGAGCTGAGGACCATGGCCTCTACCCTCCGGGATCGCTATGAGGCGGAGATGGAGCGCTTCCAGTTCCAGAATGCGCTGGAGCAGGTGTTCAAGACCATCCAGCGGGCCAACAAGTATATCGACGAGAACGCCCCGTGGGCGCTGGCCAAGGATCCCGCCAACCGGGTGCGGCTGGCTACGGTGATGTATCATCTGCTGGAGACCATCCGCATCTGCGCTACGCTGCTGACGCCCTTTATGCCGGAGAGCGCCGAGAAGATCTTCGATCAGATCGGCGCCTGTGAGGGCTGCCGCACCTGGGAGAAGGCCAACGTATGGGGCTCCCTGCGCCCCGACGCCACGGTCCATAAGGGCGAGGCTCTGTTCCCCCGTATCGACGCCGAAAAGGCGCTGGCAGAGCTGGAGGAGCTGGAGGCTCAGCAGCGCAAGGCGGCGCTGCCGGCGCTGGAGGTGGAGCCCTACACGGAGGAGAAGGTGGACTTCGACACCTTCTGCAAGTCCGATCTGCGGGCGGTGAAGATCAAGAACTGCGAGCCGGTGAAAAAGAGCGACAAGCTGCTGAAGTTTACGCTGGACGACGGCTCCGGCACGGATCGGGTCATCCTCTCCGGCATCCGGCGTTACTATGAGCCGGAGCAGCTCATCGGCAAGACCGCCGTGGCCATTCTGAACCTGCCGCCCCGGAAGATGATGGGCATTCCCAGCTGCGGGATGCTGATCTCCGCTGTCCACAAGGAGCGGGGGGAGGAGAAGCTGCACCTGCTGCTGCTGGACGACGCTATCCCCGCCGGCGCCAAGCTGTGCTGAGACGCCATATGATATCATAATAAGTAACAAACAGGCGGGCGGCCCATCGGGCTGCCCGCCTGTTATTTATATGTGCTTGTGCGGGGCATTTTCCGGTCTGCGGCAGCAAAAAACCGGCCCGAAGAAAAATCGAGTCGGAAGGGGTTGACAAACGCAGACACATTTGGTACAATAAGACGCTTATATTCGGATAGTGGGGCCATATTCCCATCTCATCCGTAAGTGTATGATACCAGCTTTCGGCGGAATTTACAAGCGGGAACGGCAGAAAACAGGCAACTGACCCGTGCGTATCACGACGAAGGCGGCGCCCCGTGGCGGGGGAGAGCCTGTGCCGGAGACGGCCCCTGCGGAGGCCGGGACAGGCGGCGTGGATGTGTAAGAGGATGTTAAAAAGCTAAAAGAAAGGCGTGAGTGTTGAAGATGGCCAAGGACAAGTACTATGGCAAGACCCTGCGAAAGAATTTTGCCAGACACGAGGAAGTCATGGCGATGCCCGACCTGCTGGAGATCCAGAAGAAATCCTACAAGTGGTTTCTGGACACCGGCCTGCGGGAGGTGTTTGCGGACGTAGCCTCCATCACGGACTATGCCGGTAATCTGGAGCTGAGCTTTATCGATTACAGCATGGACGAGAAGCCCAAGTATGACGTGGAGGAGTGCAAGGCCCGTGACGCCACGTATGCCGCCCCCATGAAGGTCAGCGTGCGGCTGCGGAACAAGGAGACGGGCGAAATCAAGGAGCAGGAGATCTTCATGGGCGATTTCCCCCTGATGACCCACTCCGGCACCTTTGTCATCAACGGCGCCGAGCGTGTGGTGGTCAGCCAGATCGTCCGCTCTCCCGGCATCTACTACGGCAAGGAGATCGACCTCAAGACCGATCTGCCCCTGCTGACCTCCACCGTCATCCCCTACCGTGGCGCATGGCTGGAGTACGAGACCGACACCAGCGAGGTGTTCTGGGTCCGCATCGATAAGAACCGGAAGCTGCCCATCACCTGCCTGATCCGTGCGCTGGGCCTCAAGACTGACAGCGAGATCATGGACCGCTTCGGCGACGATCCCCGCATCGTGGTGACCCTGGAGAAGGACGCCTGCAAGACGTATGAGGACGCCATGCTGGAGATCTACCGCAAGCTGCGCCCCGGCGAGCCCCCCACGCTGGACTCCGCCGAGACCCTGATGCAGAACCTGTTCTTCGATCCCCGGCGGTACGATCTGAGCATCGTGGGCCGGTATAAGTTCAATAAGAAGCTGACCCTGTGGACGCTGGCCAAGGGCCAGCAGCTGGCTATGCCGGTGGCCGACCCCGCCACCGGAGAGATCCTCTTCGACGAGGGCCACGTCCTCACCGGCGCAGAGTGCCGGGAACTGGACGCCATCGGCGTGGCGGAGGTCTCCGTGAAGCTGGACAGCGGCGATGTGATCCGGGTGTTCACCAACCGGATGTGCGACATGAGCCGCTATGTGGATTTCGATCCCAAGGAGTGCTGCGGCATCAAGGAGCGGGTGCGCTTCGACGTGCTGCAGGAGCTGCTGAGCCAGTACAGCGGCGAGGAACTGATGGAGCAGTGCAGGCTCCACACCGACGATCTGGTGCCCAAGCACATCATCGTGGATGACATTCTGGCCTCCATCAACTATATGAATGCGCTGGCTCACGGGCTGGTCACCAAGGATGATATCGACCATCTGGGCAACCGCCGCCTGCGCTGCGTAGGCGAGCTGCTGCAAAACCAGTTCCGCATCGGCTTTAGCCGCATGGAGCGTGTCATCCGGGAGCGCATGACCATTCAGGATCTGGATATCGTCACGCCCCAGAGCCTCATCAACATCCGGCCCGTTACGGCGGCCATCAAGGAGTTCTTCGGCTCCAGCCCCCTGAGCCAGTTCATGGATCAGACCAACCCGCTGGCGGAGCTGACCCACAAGCGGCGTCTGTCCGCTCTGGGACCCGGCGGTCTGTCCCGTGAGCGTGCCAACATGGAGGTCCGTGACGTGCATTACAGCCACTATGGCCGTATGTGCCCCATCGAGACGCCTGAAGGCCCCAACATCGGTCTGATCTCCTATCTGGCCACCTATGCACGGGTCAACGAGTACGGTTTTATCGAGGCCCCCTTCCGCCGGGTAGAGCATCCCTCCGGCCGTGTCACCGACGAGATCACCTACATGACCGCCAACGTGGAGGATCAGTACATCGTCTGCCAGGCCGCCGAGCCGGTGGACGAGAACGGCTGCCTCATCGGGCCTCGTATCACCTGCCGCCATCAGGATGAGACCATTCAGGTGGAGCCGGAGTACGTGGACTATATGGACATCTCCCCCCGTATGATGGTGTCCATCGCTACGGCTATGATCCCCTTCCTGCCCAACGACGACGCCAACCGTGCGCTGATGGGCGCCAATATGCAGCGGCAGGCCGTGCCTCTGCTGCGGCCGGAGGCCCCCATCGTGGGCACCGGTATGGAGCACAAGATCTGCCTGGACTCCGCTGTGGCGGTGCTGGCCGAGGGCGACGGTATCGTCACCAAGGTGGACGCCACCAACGTGTCCGTCAAGTATGACGCCGGCGAGACCAAGGACTATAAGCTCATCAAGTTCCTGCGTTCCAACCACGGCACCTGCATCAACCAGAAGCCCATCGTTTCCGTGGGCGAGCGGGTCCACGGCGGCGACGATCCCACGGTGCTGGCCGACGGCCCTGCCACGCAGGAGGGCGAGATCGCTCTGGGCCGCAACATTCTGGTGGGCTTCATGACGTGGGAAGGCTACAACTACGAGGACGCCGTGCTGCTCAACGAGCGGCTGGTGAAGGAGGATGTGTATACCTCCATCCATATCGAGGAATATGAGATCGACGCCCGTGACACCAAGCTGGGGCCTGAGGAGATCACCCGTGACATCCCCAACGTGGGCGAGGATGCTCTGAAGGATCTGGACGAGCGGGGCATCATCCGGGTGGGTGCCGAGGTCCACGCCGGGGACATTCTGGTGGGCAAGGTCACTCCCAAGGGCGAGACCGACCTCACCGCCGAGGAGCGCCTGCTGCGGGCCATCTTCGGCGAGAAGGCCCGTGAGGTCCGTGACACCTCCCTGAAGGTGCCTCACGGCGAGAGCGGCATCATCGTAGATGCCAAGGTATTTACCCGTGAAAACGGCGACGAGCTGGGGCCGGGCGTGAATCAGGTGGTCCGTGTCTACATCGCTCAGCGCCGCAAGATCCAGGTGGGCGACAAGATGGCCGGCCGTCACGGCAACAAGGGCGTCGTGTCCCGTGTGCTGCCTCAGGAGGATATGCCCTTCCTGCCCGACGGCACGCCGCTGGATATCGTGCTGAACCCCCTGGGCGTTCCCTCCCGTATGAACATCGGTCAGGTGCTGGAGGTCCATCTGGGCTACGCCGCCAAGACTCTGGGCTGGAAGGTGGCTACCCCCATTTTCGACGGCGCCACCGATAAGGATATTTCCGAGGCCCTGCAGCTGGCGGGTCTGGACCCGGAGGGTAAGAGCTGGCTGTACGACGGCCGCACCGGCGAGCGCTTTGACAACAAGGTCACGGTGGGCTATGTGTACTTCCTGAAGCTGCACCATCTGGTGGATGATAAGATCCACGCCCGTTCCACCGGCCCCTACTCTCTGGTGACCCAGCAGCCCCTGGGCGGCAAGGCCCAGTTCGGCGGCCAGCGCTTCGGTGAGATGGAGGTGTGGGCGCTGGAGGCCTACGGCGCCAGCTACACCCTGCAGGAGATCCTCACCGTCAAGTCCGACGATGTGACGGGCCGTGTCCGCACCTACGAGGCCATCGTCAAGGGCCACAACGTGCCGACCCCCGGCGTGCCGGAGTCCTTCAAGGTGCTGGTGAAGGAGCTGCAGTCCCTGTGCCTGGATATTCAGGTGCTGGACGAGGACGGCAACCAGATCGAGCTGAAGGAGGACGAGGACGCTCTGGATACCTTCAATCTGGCCCGGATGGATGCCGACGACGAGCGCCAGAACCGCTATGCCGACGACAACGAGCTGGCGGATGCGGGCTTTGACTACGTGGCCGACGAGGAAGTGGACGCTTCCTACGACGGCGACGGGGAAGAATTTTAAGGACAGGAGGAGCAGCATACTATGAGTTACGCAACATTTGACGCCATTAAAATCGGAATCGCTTCTCCGGAAATGATCCGTGAGTGGTCCTACGGCGAGGTGAAGAAGCCGGAGACCATCAACTACCGCACCCTGAAGCCGGAGCGGGACGGCCTGTTCTGTGAGCGCATCTTCGGGCCCACCAAGGACTGGGAGTGCCACTGCGGCAAGTATAAGAAGATCCGCTATAAGGGCAAGATCTGCGACCGCTGCGGCGTGGAGGTCACACGGGCCAAGGTGCGCCGTGAGCGCATGGGCCACATCGAGCTGGCCACCCCCGTCAGCCATATCTGGTACTTCAAGGGTATCCCCTCCCGGATGGGCCTGCTGCTGGACATCAGCCCCCGCATTCTGGAGAAGGTACTGTACTTCGCCGCCTATATCGTCACCGATCCCGGCGAGACGCCGCTGGTGAAGAACCAGATCCTCTCCGAGAAGGAATACCGGGATATGCGGGAGAAGTATGAGGATGACTTCGACGCCGGTATGGGCGCCGAGGCTGTGAAGAAGCTTTTGCAGCAGGTGGATCTGGAGGGCCTGAGCCAGCAGCTCCACGCCGAGCTGAAAACCGTCTCCGGCCAGAAGAAGGCCCGTGTGGTGAAGCGGCTGGAGGTGGTGGATGCCTTCCGCCTGTCCGGCAACAAGCCGGAGTGGATGGTCATCGACGTGCTGCCGGTGATCCCCCCGGAGCTGCGCCCCATGGTGCAGCTGGACGGCGGCCGGTTCGCTACCTCTGACCTCAACGACCTGTATCGCAGGGTCATCAACCGCAACAACCGTCTCAAGCGCCTGATGGAGCTCAACGCCCCCGACATCATCGTCCGCAACGAAAAGCGGATGCTGCAGGAGGCCGTGGATGCCCTCATCGACAACGGCCGCCGTGGCCGTCCCGTCACCGGCGCCAATAACCGTGCCCTCAAGTCCCTGAGCGATATGCTCAAGGGCAAGCAGGGCCGCTTCCGCCAGAACTTGCTGGGCAAGCGTGTGGATTACTCCGGCCGAAGCGTCATCGTGGTGGGCCCCGAGCTGAAGATCTACCAGTGCGGCGTACCCAAGGAGATGGCCGTGGAGCTGTTCCGCCCCTTCATCATGAAGAAACTGGTGGAGGACGGCTCCGCCAACAACATCAAGTCCGCCAAGAAGATGGTGGATAAGGGCCGCACCGAGGTGTGGGACGCTCTGGACGAGATCATCAAGGATCACCCCGTGATGCTCAACCGTGCGCCTACGCTGCACCGTCTGGGCATTCAGGCCTTCGAGCCGGTGCTGGTGGAGGGCCGTGCCCTGAAGCTGCACCCCCTGAACTGCACCGCCTTCAACGCCGACTTCGACGGCGACCAGATGGCGATCCACGTCCCCCTGTCCGCCGAGGCTCAGGCCGAGGCTCGTCTGCTGATGCTGTCGGCCAACAACCTGCTGCGTCCGCAGGACGGCGGCCCCGTCACCGTGCCTACGCAGGATATGGTGCTGGGCTCCTACTACCTGACCTTCGAGCGGTTTGAAAACGGTATGTGCCAGATGACCAACGACGAGTTCTGGCCCGAGGGCATCGACTTTGCGCTGGCCGGTAAGAACTACGACGAGCTCACCGACGAGGAGAAGGAGCAGAACCGCCTCAACGTCTACCGGGACGAGGACGAGGTGCTGATGGCCTACAACGAGCACATCATCGGCATCCACCAGCCCGTGTGGGTGCGGGTGGAGAAGAAACTGGGCGGCGAGACGCTGCGCCATGTGGTGCGGGCGACTCCCGGTCGGATCATCTTCAACCGCAACATCCCCCAGGATCTGGGCTTTGTCAAGCGCTTCAACGAGGACGGTACGCCCTCCGATAAGTTCTTTGACTATGAGATCACCGAGACCTGCGGCAAGAAGCTGCTGGGCAAGATCGTGGACCGCACCATCAAGCAGTATGGCTTTACCATCGCCGCCGAGGTGCTGGACAACATCAAGGCCACCGGCTATAAGTACTCCACCCGTGGCTCCATCACCATCTCCATTGCGGATATGACGGTACCCGAGAAGAAGTACTCCCTCATTGCCGAGACGGAGCAGCGAGTGGTGGATATCGAGGACCAGTACAACATGGGCTTCATCACCGACGAGGAGCGCTACAAGCTGGTGGTGCGTGAGTGGGAAAAGACCACCAACGACGTTACCGACGCCCTGACCGCCAGTCTGGATAAGTATAATCCCATCTTCATGATGGCTGACTCCGGCGCCCGTGGCTCCATGAAGCAGATCCGTCAGCTGACCGGTATGCGTGGCCTGATGGCCAACACCGCCGGTAAGACCATCGAGATCCCCATCAAGGCAAACTTCCGTGAGGGTATGTCCGTGCTGGACTACTTCACCTCCTCCCGTGGCGCCCGTAAGGGTCTGGCCGATACGGCTCTGCGTACCGCAGACTCCGGTTATCTGACCCGCCGCATGGTGGACGTGTGCCAGGATGTCATCATCCGTGAGGATGACTGCGGCGTGGACAAGGGCATCGTGGTGTCCGAGATCAGCGAGAACGGCCAGGTCATCGAGAAGTTCTCCGAGCGTGTCAAGGGCCGCTTCCCGGTGCGGGACATCCTGAAGCCCGGCACCGACGAGGTGCTGATCTCCAAGGATCACATGATGACCGAGGACGACGCCGCCCTGATGGAGAAGTTCGATATCCACTCCGCCGAGATCCGCACCGTGCTGACCTGCAAGGCCCACAGCGGTATCTGCGCCAAGTGCTACGGTATGAACTTGGCCACCTCCAAGCCGGTGGGACCCGGCGAGGCCGTGGGCATCATCGCCGCACAGTCCATCGGTGAGCCCGGTACCCAGCTGACCATGCGTACCTTCCATACCGGCGGCGTGGCCGGCGGCGACATCACCCAGGGTCTTCCCCGAGTGGAGGAGCTGTTTGAGGCCCGCAAGCCCAAGAAGATGGCCACCCTGTCGGAGATCGCCGGTAAGGTCCGCTTCGAGGATGCCACCAAGGGCAGCCTGCTGAACATCATCGTCACCGCCGACGACGGCGATACCCGGACCTACTCCATGCCCCACACCGGTCTGCAGGTGCGGGACGGCGAGGTCATCGAGAAGGGCCGCCAGCTGCAGGACGGCGCACTGAATCCCCACGATGTGCTGCGGATCCGTGGCGCTTCGGCGGTGCATAACTACCTCATTCAGGAGGTCCTGAAGGTGTACCGTCAGCAGGGCGTGGACATCAACGATAAGCACATCGAGGTCATTGTCCGCCAGATGATGCGCAAGGTCCGTGTGGAGGACGCCAATGACGCCACCGGCCTGCTGTCCGGCGCCATGGCCGACGTGCTGGAGGTGGAGGACGAGAACGCCAAGGTGCGGGCCCGCATCGCCGCCGGTGAGGTCAACGCCGAGACCGGTGAGCCGCTGCAGGAGGCCACCTATACCCAGCTGCTGATGGGTATCACCAAGGCATCTCTGGCCACCGATTCCTTCCTGTCCGCTGCCTCCTTCCAGGAGACTACCAAGGTCTTGACCGAGGCCGCCATCAAGGGCAAGGTGGACCATCTGGTGGGCCTGAAGGAGAACGTCATCATCGGTAAGCTGATCCCTGCCGGTGCCGGCCTGAACGCCTACCGCCATTTCGCTGAGGAGCTGGTGCCTGAGGAGGGCGCTGCCGACAGCGTATCCATGGAGGAGAACATGCCTGCGGAAGAGCCTGCCGCCGAGACGGAGGAGTAAGCGATCCCTATCATAACGTACTGAAAAGAGCGCCCTGCGGGGCGCTCTTTTTTCTGCCCGGAAACGGAGAATTTTCCCGATGGGCTGCGTTGGTCCATTTCCGGGGAATTGGTCATTTCGACGGCATAGCGGAATCTAAGGCCGGAAAAACGTAGAAAAATTCCGCCATACGGAATGAACGCTTGACGCAGACCGGCGGAGACGGTATGATAGAGAAAAATATCCGCCGGAGAAGGGAGAGCACCATGATCTACTATACCGCCGATCTGCACTTTCACTATGCACTGCTGCTTCCCTCCCGGCCCTTTGCCACCGTAGAGGAGATGGACGAGGCACTGGTGAAAAACTGGAACGACACCGTGGGTCCGGAGGACACCGTCTATCTGGTGGGAGACATCGGCTGGAACGGCGGCCGGGTGCCGGGAGAGCTGCTGGAGCGGCTGTCGGGCCATAAGCACCTGATCCGTGGCAACCACGACACCGGCTATGAGGACGCCGGGCGGCTGTACCGCTGGTTCGAGACGGTGACGGACTTCAACGAGATCGACGACGGAGAGACGCACATCCTCCTGTGCCACTATCCCATGCTGTACCACAAGCGGGGCTACATGATCCACGGACACCTCCACCACGGGCGGGGCCGGGACTATGAGCTGCTGCGGCAGCTGCCCCGTGTGCTGAATGCCGGAGTGGATGTGAACCGCTATCGTCCGGTGACGCTGGCGGAGCTGGTGGAGAACAACCGGGCCTTCTATGCCGGGGAGCGGGACGATGAGGTGCCGCCACCGCCGCCTATGGAGCGAGGGCTGCCCGGCAGCTTGCCGGGGAAGCCGGACTTTCGGCCCATCCCCCGGCGAAAGGAGGACGTATGATGCCGCAGGAAAAGGGAAGCGTGCGGTCGCTGGGCAAGGCGCTGGAGCTGCTGGAGCTGCTGAACCGGAGCCGGGTCCCCATGACCCTTCAGGCGCTGAGTCAGGCCTCCGGCTACCCCAAGAGCACCATCCACTCGCTGCTGGCCACCCTGCGGAGCTACGGCTGCATCCGGCAGGAGTCGGATGGCCGGTACTACCTGGGGACAAAGCTGTTCGAGTGGGGCTGCGGCGTGTCCGCTGCGTGGGAGATCACCCGCTGCGCCCGTCCCTATTTGGAGCGGCTGGCCCAACAGACTCAGTATACGGCCCTGCTCTCCTGCGTGGAGGGCAGCAACATCGTGGTCATCGACCAGCGGGTCAGCGGCACAGGGATCCATGTGGCCTCGGAGATCGGCGGCCGTACGCCCCTTCACGCCACGTCGCAGGGGAAGCTGCTGCTGTCCCAGTTGCCGGATGCCACGGTGCGCTATCTGATGAACGGCCAGGGCATGGATCCCTTTACCCCCCATACCATCGTGGACCTGGCGACGCTGACGGAGGAGCTGGAGCGTATCCGCCAGTGGGGATATGCCATCGAAAACGGCGAGTACAAGATCGGCCTGCGGTCCGTGTCGGCTCCGGTGTTCGACAGGGAGGGGCAGATGCGCTATACTCTGACGGTGGTGGGCCTGTTTCGCCATGTTGCCTCCGGGGAGTTCGAGGAGGCGGTGGACATGGTCTGCGCCGCCGCCGGAAAGCTCAGTCGGGAGCTGGGCTATCATGCGTAGAGCGTTCCGCCATACGGAATTATGTTCTGCTTTGCGAAAAGGCTATTTTCTTTTGCCGGGGCAGATGGTAAAATAGACTTACGATAGAAAAGACTGCCGCCATGGTGCGGCGCTCTTTTCGGCGAGCGTGATATGCAAATGAGGATAACGGAGGAAAAGCAATGAAGAGAACGAGTGGAAAGCGGTGGATATCGCTGGTACTGGCGCTGTGCCTGTGCCTGCTGGTTGGCTGCGGCGGCAAGCAGACGGGCTACGACCCCCTGAAGGGGGTGGAGACCCGGATGATCACCGACTCCGCCGGACGGCAGGTGGAGATCCCTGCCGAGATCACCCGCATCGCACCCAGCGGCTCCACGGCCCAGATGATCCTGATGCCGGTGGCCTATGACCTGCTGGTGGGGCTCAGCAGCAGCCCCAGCACGGCACAGATGCCCTATTTCCCGGAGGAGATGCGGTATCTGCCCACCTTCGGCCAATTCTACGGCAGCAAGGCCAGCCTGAATATGGAGTCCCTCATCGCCGCCCAGCCCCAGCTCATTATCGACTTGGGCGACGCCAAGGACAGCATCGCCAAGGACATGGACACCATTCAGAAGCAGACGGGCATCCCCACCATCTTCATCGAAGCGGATCTGGATGATATGGCGGCGGCCTACCGGACGCTGGGGGACATTCTGGGGCGGCAGGAGCAGGCGGAGGAACTGGCGCAGTTCATTGACCGCACTGTCACCATGGCCCAGACCAACGCCGCAAAAATCCCGGAGTCTCAGCGGCTCAAGGTGCTCTTCGGCACCGGCTCCACGGGCCTTGCCTGCAACGCAGCCGGGTCCGTACAGGCGGATGTCATCGACCTTGTGGGGGCGGTGAACGCCATCATCCCGGAAGAAGTTACCAACCGGGGCGGCGGTACCACCGTCAGTCTGGAGGAGGTATACGCCGTGGAGCCGGATGTTATTCTGCTGGCCTCCGGCGGCCCCTACGATACCCTGACGGAAGGGGACTGGGCGGGCCTCACCGCCGTGCAGCAGGGGCGGTACTACGAGATACCGGGCCTGCCCTACGACTGGATGAGTTCCCCGCCGTCGGTGAACCGGGTGCTGGGCATCTGGTGGCTGGGGAATCTGCTGTACCCCCAGCTGTATGACTACGATATGACGGCTGTGGCACAGGAGTACTACCGGCTGTTCTGGCACTATGACCTGTCGGCGGAGGAGGCGGCCGGGATGCTGAGCCGATCCACCCTGCGGACGTGACCCCATACGGGGAGGAGAACCTGCGAGGAAGAAGTGCAGTATCCGCCTGCGGCGGCTGACCCTGTGGCGGCTGGTCTGCCTGACGGCGGTATGCCTGCTGCCGGGAAGGGCGGAGGCCGGCGGCAAGCCCTCCGCCGGAGGGACAGACCCCTCTGCCCCCGGCGGCAGTCAATCCGATGGACAGACCGGCCCGCAGGGCGGCACCACCATCAGCGGCGGCGCACGGGTGCTGTATTTCAAAAAAGAGAGGGACGAATAAATGAGCACCTTGTTTCACAATATCCTGCGGGCAGCAGCCAGCGCCATGGAGATTCCGGTGGTGATCTGCCTGCTGCTGTTGGCGTTTTCCGTGTTTTCTCTGGGCTGGTGGCTGGCGGAGCTTCTGGGAGAGCGGCGGCATATGAACGCCAGTCTGCCCCGGCTGCTGGAGGCCATGCGAAGCGGCGAAAGGCCCCTGCCGGACTGCATCGCCGCTCTGCGGGAGAGTCTGGCGGTCAACCTGCTGGAAAAGCGGGGGGAGGTGTACTACGATGCCAGGACCGGCACCTATTACATCGTCCCCAATGCGGCGGGGAACTGACCCATGGAGAAGCTGATGACCGGGAGGACCTACCGGCGGCGCTTTCTCCTGCTGGGCGGGGTGTGCCTGCTGCTTCTGCTGGGCTCCATGCTGGTGGGGCGCTATGGCCTGTCCGTAGACAAACTCCTGCATATGCTGTGGACAAGGCTCACCGGCGGCGCTGCGGACTGGTCCGTCAGCGACGAGAAGGTGGTGTTCGCCATCCGTCTGCCCCGCATTGCGGCGGCAGCGCTGGTGGGTGCGGCGCTGGCCGTCTCCGGCACGGCCTATCAGGGAATGTTCCGCAACCCCATGGTGTCGCCGGATATTCTGGGGGCCTCCACCGGCGCAGGCTTCGGCGCAGCGCTGGCTATCCTGCTGGGGGCCGGGTATTTCGGCATCTCCCTGTCCGCCTTCTGCTTCGGCCTGCTGGCCGTGGCGGCGGCGTGGCTGGTGAGCCGTCTGTCTCGCTCAGACCCCACGGTGGCGCTGATCCTGGCGGGTATGATGATCTCCTCCCTGTTTTCCGCCGGGACCTCCTTTATCAAGCTGGTGGCGGATACCCAGCAGCAGCTGCCTGCTATCACCTATTGGCTCATGGGCAGCCTCAGCTCCATCAAGGCCGAGGATGTGCGCTTTCTGGTGCTGCCGGTGGCGGTGGGACTGCTGCCGCTGTTTCTCCTGCGCTGGCGGATGAACCTGCTGACGGTGGGGGAGGAGGAGGCCCAGTCCATGGGCGTGCGGACGGGGGTACTGCGTCTGGTGGTGATCCTGTGCGCCACGCTGCTGACCGCCGCCAGTGTGGCGGTGTCCGGCATGATCGGCTGGGTGGGTCTGGTGATCCCCCACTTCTGTCGTATGCTGTTCGGCTACGACTACCGGCGGCTGATCCCGGCGGCGGCCCTGTTTGGAGCGGCTTTCCTGCTGGCGGTGGATGACATCGCTCGGCTGGTGACCACCGGTGAGCTGCCTCTGGGTATCCTGACGGCCTTCGTGGGAGCGCCGCTGTTTCTGTATCTCATCATCACGGGAGGGCGACGGCATGAGCATTGACGTGGAGAGACTCTCCTTTTCCTACGGCGCTCACCCGGTGCTGCGGGATGTCAGCTTCCGGGCCGAGCCCGGACAGCTGGTGGCAGTGCTGGGGCCCAACGGAGCGGGGAAGAGTAGCCTGTTCCGCTGTATGCTGGGCTTTCTGCCCCACTATCAGGGGAACATCTCCCTGTGCGGGCGGGACGTGCGGCATCTGCCCCGGCGGGAGCTGGCCCGCCTGGCGGCGTATATCCCCCAGTCCAGCCAGCCGTTGTTCGACTACACCGTCCGGGACACGGTGCTTATGGGCGCCGCCGGAGGGCTGGAGCCTCTGCGGCAGCCGGGACGGCAGCAGCTGGAGACGGCGCAGCGCATGATGGAGCTGGTGGGCATCGCCCCGCTGGCAGACCGGGGCATCCGCCGCATTTCCGGCGGCGAGCGGCAGCTGACCCTCATTGCACGGGCCTTGGCCCAGCAGGCGAGGATCCTTCTGATGGACGAGCCTGCCGCCAATCTGGATTACGGCAACCAGTTTAGGCTCCTGCAGCAGGTGCGCCGCCTGACGGAGCAGGGCTACACGGTGCTTCTGTCCACCCACAATCCGGAGCACGCCCTTCGCTTCGCCACCCATGTGCTGGCCCTCCACGGCGGCACGGTGGCGGCCTGCGGCCCGGTGGAGGAGATGCTGACGGAGGAGCTGCTGCACACCCTGTACCGTATCCCTCTGACGGTGGCGCAGGTGCCGGTCACCGGTGCCACGGTCCGCAGCTGCGTCTATGACCCGGCCAAGCCGTGAAGCTGTATATCATGTCCTGTGGGGCTGCATACAAAAATTTTCAGAGAGGAAGGAACCTGCACATAAAGCAACACAGGAAGCGTGTATCGGCGCTGCTGCTGACTTTGTGCATGGTGCTGAGTTGGTGATGCCGGTCTCGGCTCTGGACGGACAGGTGCAGGAAGAGCAGCGGGAAGGCTATGACGTTGCCACCATCCACTATACGGACGGCGAAGGCAATGAGCGGGCCATCCCCCTTACCGAGACGGCTTCCGGCTACGCCGATACCCTGCCGGAGGGCGTAACGGAAGAGCAGGTCATGGTGGAATACTTCTCCACCACCCGCTGGGACGGGGCAGTGGATCTCTCGTGGTATAACGGGACGGATACCGAGTTCACCATCACCACTGCCCGGCAGCTGGCGGGTGTGGCGGCGCTGGTCAACAGCAATGCCGCCGACTTCGCCGGCAAGACCATCCGCCTGGGGGCGGACATCTCCCTGCTGCGGTATGAGGAGACGGGCAAGCCGGGTGGGACTTCCCGGCCCACCCAGCCGGAGAAACCCACTACGCCCGATACCCCGCCACCGGCGACAGCAGCAATGTGACCGCCCTGTGGGTTGTGTTGGCTGTGGCTGGCGTGGGCATTATCGTGCTGGTGGTGCTGCTTGTCACTAAGCGCAAGAATAAGAAGGACTAAGCTTCATCGGGAGAAAGCCCTGCGGCCCACACGGGCCGCAGGGCTTTCCTGCCCCCGTCTGTGCCGAAGGGGAGGAGATTTTGCGCCGCCGGAGCCTTTTTCCTATTGTGCATCTGCCGCCGACATGGTATGATAATATCAGTAATGAGCAAGGGTAAACACGCCTGACAGCTTGTCCTTCCGGCGATTTTACGCTTCGTCTCGGTGGGCATCGGCCTGCCGGGGCGTCTCTATCCGGTAAAACTGGCGGCTCTGCCGCCTCTAAAGCATAAGGAGAGCGAAAAACTATGAAATTAGGTATTGTCGAAAGCGAGCCTGTTTCTGAAACTCTCCGCAAACGCACAAATGCCGATAAAGCTTGATAGGACAGGTATTTTCGGATGAAGTCAAAACATAAAAGTTCCTATTTCCCTAGGCATCCCCACACAGAAATGGCGTAAAAATGGCGTAGAGGAACCGACGATACGCAGTTGCGAAAATCGCCTGCTGCAACATTGCTAAGAATATTCAAGCTGCCCTGCGCACCGGCGCAGAGAGATACAAGGCATTTCGCTCCTTTGATCCTCCAAATAAAAATGAGCCTTCTCCGTTTGATATAGAAACGGAAAAAACTCATTTGCATTGTACACGCCTGTCAAGCGGCGCAGAACTTTGGCAGCGCTATGCCTCATCCTCCGCCAGCATACGGTATCCGACGCCAAGCTCGTTGATGATGTAGCGCTTTTCACCGGGCGTCACGCCCATTTTCTTGCGGATGTTCTTCATGTTGACTTGCAGCTTCTTGACGCTGCCATAGTCCGAATACCCCCAGACCGCCCGAATGATGGCGGCATACGTCAGCACCTTTCCGGCGTGAACGGAGAGAAACGCCATGATGTTGTATTCCGTCTGGGTCAGGTCGATCTCCTCTTTCCCTACAAAAACCTGCCGTGTATCATAGTCGATCAGCAGGTCCTGAAGTTGGAATTTTCCGCCGGGGGAACTTTCCTTCTCTTCGCTGTGCCGATGGCTGCGGAGAACGGCACGGATGCGAGCCAGCAATTCCTCCGTGCCAAAGGGCTTGGTGATATAATCATTCGCCCCCAGATCCAGCGCCTCCACCTTGTCCCTCTCGTTGGAGCGGGCGGAGAGCACGATGATGGGTACGGTGTCTGTCTCCCGAACTTCTTGAATCAAGCTCATACCGTCTCGATCCGGCAGACCAAGATCCAAAAGGATGAGGTCCGGATGATGGGAGGCATACATCATCATGCCAAGCTCGCAGGTTTCCGCACAGAGCACCTGATAGTCGCTGGTTTCCAGATTGGCTTTGATAAAGCTTCGGATGTTGGCCTCGTCCTCTACGATTAGGATCTTGTACTTGTTATTGCCCATCGTCCTCACCCCCTCTTTCCAGAGCAAAGCGGAATACCGCGCCGCCGCCCTTCCTATTTTCCGCAGTGATCTCGCTGCCGTGCGCCTTGACGATGGCGGCGCACACGGATAGTCCGATCCCCATATTGCTGCGGGTTCCGTCCACCGGCGCGGCGGACTTTTCATAACTTCCGGTGAAAATCTTTTGAAGTGCATCATCCGGGAGGCCGCAGCCGTTGTCGGCAACCTCAAATACCGCCTTATCCCCCACAAGAGAAACGGAAAGCGTCAGTTCCGTCATGCCTTTTGCGTGGAATACGGCATTTTCCAGAAGATTCAGCAGTACCTGCTCAATAAGGAGCGAATCCATGGGAATGTCCACAAATTCCTCCGGTATCTGTGTGATGACCTTCTGATTCGGATACTTTTTGGAAAACTTCATGAGAACCGAGTCAATCAGTTCATCCAGAACCGTGGGTGTCTTCACGACTTCCACTTTCGCGCCGTCGATTCTTGTGACCGACAGAAGATTTTCAACCATGCGGATGAGCCATTCGCTGTCCTCCTGAATTTCTCCCAACAGCTTGAGCTGCTGCTCCTTTGGCAGTGCGTCATACTTGGAGATCAGCGTGGAGGAGGACCCGTATATAGAGGTGAGTGGTGTGCGCAGATCATGGGAAATCGCCCGCAGCAGATTGCCCCGCATTCGCTCTTTTTCATTCTCCGTCCGCAGCTTTTCCTGATCCCGAATGCGGCTGTTCAGCGTACTGGTGAAAACGGCAACTGCCAGCATAATGACGGCAGATAAGATGCTTTCCCCCACGAAAAAGTCGAAGACATAATAGGGATAGGTAAAGGCAAAATTCACCGCAAATACGCTGACGATTGCCGAAGTGATGCCATAGCAATACCCGTGGGTTTTCAGCGAGATCAAAAACACGCCGAACACAAAGATCATGGGTACCAGCGTCTGCGTGGTAAAGAGCTTCTGAATCAGCAAATTGACGGCAAAGGCACTGCAAAAAATAAGGATCGAAAATAGAGTGTCCTTTTGTCGCTGTCGATTCTTCATCATGCTTCTCCTGAAATTTATTGCGGCATCATACGCCATGCTTTTCGGTTTCGGGCGAAGCCCGGGAGAAAAACGGCTTAAATCCAGTGGTATAAATAACTGCCAGCAGTTATTATATCGCATAAGCGGAAGCGCTTCAAGATTTCTCACAGGAGGATATTGCGCCGCACTCGTTTCTTTACCGAATCTACACCGGGAAAATGCTATCATATAAGCACACAGCGAAAAGGAGAAAGAAATCCGTGGAAAATGACAGTAGCGACGATAACGGTAACTGCTCTTATATGGTCTGTTCGTATGTGGCATATCTACGCCCTTTGCTGCGGTATCGGGTATAGGTGTGTCTTTTTGCATGAAATGATCGTATGAACAGAACATAAAGGAGTCTGAAATGAATTATTTTGGAAGCATTTTCGCAATGGTGGCCTGCATCGCCATGTCCGCCTATTTCAGCGCCACAGAAACGGCATTCTCGTCTCTGAATAAGACCCGCCTCAAGGTGTTGGCGGACAATGGAAACAAGCGGGCAGCGCTGGCGCTCAAGCTGTCCGAAGATTATGACAAGCTGATCTCCACCATCCTGATCGGCAACAATATCGTCAATATCATGGTGGCGTCTATCGGCACACTTCTGTTCGTTGGGCTTTACGGCGACATCGGTGCGACGGTTTCTACGGTCGTCGTAACGATCGTTGTTTTGATTTTCGGTGAGATCACCCCCAAAAGCGTTGCAAAGGACACGCCGGAACGCTTTGCCATGTTCAGTGCGCCCTTTATCCGGCTCTGGATATGGGTGCTGACGCCACTGAACTTCCTGTTCTCCCTGTGGAAAAAGCTGGTTTCCCGCTTCTTCAAGACAGATGACGATGCAAAAATGTCCCACGAGGAGTTGCTTCTTTTTATGCAGGACGTGGAGCAGGATGGCGGCATTGACGAAAACGAGGGCGAACTGCTGCGCAATGCTCTTGAGTTCCGTGACCTGACGGCGGCAGAAATTTTGACCCATCGAATCGACTTGGAGGCCGTGGACATCGGCGAAAGCCATGAGGAAATTGCCAGAGCCTTTACGCAGTCCCGCTTTTCCCGCCTACTGGTCTACCGGGATACCATCGATCAGATCGTCGGCGTTCTTCATCAGAAGGACTTCTATATCAACGGCAAGATGACGGATCAGCCTATTGCGGAGATCATGACGGAGCCGCTGTTTGTCTATCAGCACACAAAGATCCGGGATATTTTGAAAATGCTCCAGCATCAGAAGTCCCATGTCGCCGTAGTCGTGGACGATTTTGGCGGAACGCTTGGTATTGTTACGATGGAGGATATTCTGGAAGAACTGGTCGGTGAAATTTGGGACGAACACGACGAGGTGGAAGAAGATTTTGAAAAGCTGGACGAGAATACCTACCGCGTGGACTGCTCCGTCAGCTTGGAGGATTTTATGGAATTCTTTGGCGTCAAGCTGGAATCGGACAGTGTTTCCGTCGGCGGCTGGGTCATGGAGCAGCTGAATAGAGTCCCCAGTAAGGGCGATTCCTTTACCGCTCAGAATTTGGAGATCACGGTCTCCGATCTGAGTGCGTACAGGGTATCCTTCATCACAGTCAGGCAATGTGGCGTCTGTTTGGCCTGCGAACAATAAAGCAGTCGCACGATTCATAAGGGGTGAGGATGATGTCGGAAGAAATGGTTTGCAGAAAGCGCCGCCTTTCGTCTTTTCAAATTATCATATTGGGCTTTGCTGGGGTCATTCTGCTCGGAGCGCTGCTGCTGATGCTGCCGCTTTCCACAACAGCCGGGTGCGTAACGCCATTTCATGAAGCGCTTTTCACCGCAACCTCTGCGGTTTGTGTGACGGGTCTTGTGGTGCAGGATACCGGCAGCTATTGGTCGGTCTTTGGCCAGACGGTGATCCTGACGCTGATTCAGATAGGCGGGCTCGGTGTTGTCACTGTGGCGGCATCGTTTGCGCTGCTGTCCGGGCGAAGGATCTCTCTGATGCAGCGCAGCACCATGCAGGATGCCATCTCAGCGCCAAAGGTCGGAGGGATCGTCCGGCTGACACGGTTCATCCTGCGAGGGACATTTCTGATCGAACTGATCGGTGCGCTCGCCATGTTGCCGGTGTTTTGCCGGGACTACGGATGGCACGGGATCTGGATGGCGGTATTTCACTCCATCTCCGCCTTTTGCAACGCAGGGTTTGACATTCTGGGAACGAACCATAATTTGTATCCGTCCCTTACCGGTTATGTCCAAAATCCGGTGATCAATATCACGGTCATGCTGTTGATCGTGATTGGCGGCATTGGATTTCTGACGTGGGATGACATCTTTGAAAACAAGTGGCATTTCCACCGTTATCGAATGCAAAGTAAGGTCATTCTCGTTACGACACTCACGCTGATCGTCCTTCCGGCGCTGTTTTTCTTCTTTGTGGACTTTGATGCCCTTCCTCTCGGAACGCGGGTTCAGGCAGCCCTGTTCCAATCGGTCACGCCGAGAACGGCGGGCTTCAACACAGTCGATCTACCCGCCATGTCCGGCGCATCGCTGGGCGTGATGATCCTTCTGATGCTCATTGGCGGCTCTCCTGGGTCTACGGCAGGCGGCATGAAAACCACCACGCTGGCAGTTCTGCTTTCCAATGCTGCCGCGACCTTCCGCCAGCGGGACAGCGCTCAATTCTTTGGGCGCAGAGTCGATTGCAGCGCCGTCAAAACCGCCGCAACCGTCCTGACGATGTACCTTGCGCTGTTCTTTGGCGGAGGCGTTTTTATCAGCGTATACGAGGATCTCCCGCTGTCCTCCTGCCTGTATGAAGCAGCGTCGGCGGTAGGCACGGTCGGACTGACATTGGGTATTACGCCGCAGCTGCATATTCCCTCGCAAATGGTATTGATCGCGCTGATGTATCTGGGCAGAGTCGGCGGGCTGACACTCATTTATGCAGCGGTGTCCAGCAAGAAAGCCGGCAACGCAAAGCTGCCGCAGGAAAGAATCATGATTGGATAAGCAAAGGAGCATCTATCCCATGAAAAATGTTTTATTGATTGGAGCAGGCCGCTTCGGGCGGCATATCGCCATGCAGCTCTCTCAACTGGGGCATCAGGTCATGGCAGTCGATACCAATGAGGAACGGGTCAACGATGTGCTTCCGTTTGTCACCAACGCACAGATCGGCGACAGCACCAATGCGGAGTTTCTGCGTTCGCTGGGTATCGGAAATTTTGATGTTTGTTTTGTGACCATCAGCGGTAATTTTCAGAACTCGCTGGAAACCACCTCGCTGCTGAAGGAGCTGGGTGCCAAATGCGTGGTATCCCGTGCCGAGCGTGATGTGCAGGCAAAGTTTCTGCTTCGCAACGGTGCAGACCATATAGTCTACCCGGAAAAACAGGTGGCAAAATGGGCGGCGATCCGATTCACTGCCGACCATATTTTCGACTACATAGAGATCGACGAGCAGCACGCCATCTTTGAAGTGCAGGTGCCGGAGGCGTGGATCGGGAAAAGCGTTGGTGAGCTGAACGTCCGCAGAAAGTTTGGCATCAACATTCTTGGCATCAAACGAGCCGGAAAAACGGATGTTTCCGTTACGCCGGACACCATATTGTCCGATGACATTACGATTTTGGCATTGGGTGAGTATAAAGCCCTGCAAAAGTGCTTTCGGATTTGACGGGACTCCCCATACCGACGGAAAGGAAATACATGGAGAAAAAACCACAAAACACAGCCAGTGACAGAAACGAGGATCCCGCGCCGCAGGGAAGCAAGTGGCCGGACAAGACGAACATTCGCTATATTGCCCGCACGCTGGTGCTGCTGATCGTATTCGCATGGGCGCTGGTAAACCTTGACGCTGTTTTACGGTTTCTCGGCAAGGTGCTTGCACTGTTCACTCCGTTTCTGATCGGCGGTGCGATTGCTTTTTTGATCAACGTAGTCCTTCGACCGTTGGAATGCTGCTGGAACAAGGTGTGCCGCAAAACTCCTGCAAAGCTGGTCCGCCCTGTGTGCCTGACGGCAAGCACCGTACTTGTCCTTGGAATTCTGTTTGCCGTGGCGTTTATGATGATCCCCAGCCTGCGGGAATCCGGCGAAGAGTTTGTCCAAAACATTCCGCTCTATGTGGAGGAGATCGGGCGGTGGTGGACAGGCGTTGTCCAGTTTGCCGCAAAATATAATATTGTCCTGCCCGAATACACCATAGACTCTGACCTGTTGATCGAGAAGCTCACCGCCTTGATCAGCGATGAGGGAAGCGGCATCCTCACCGTAACGTGGGACGCAGCAACCTCCGTCCTATCCGTTTTGGTGGATGTTCTTTTGGGCTTTGTCTTTGCGCTGTATCTGCTTGCAAAGAAGGAAGTCGTTGCGGCACATTTGAAAAAACTCGTTGTGACAGTCCTTCCGCAAAAGAAGGCGCAGCGGCTGCTGAGGATCGCCTCTCTGACCAACCAGACATTTACAAATTTTGTCAGCGGTCAGCTTACCGAAGCGGTCATCATCGGCGTTCTGTGCTTCTTTGGAATGCTGATCCTTGGGATCCCGTATGCCGGTGCGGTCTCGGCGTTTGTGGCTGTTACTGCGCTGGTGCCGATTTTCGGCGCATGGCTCGGCGGCGGTCTTGGTGCGTTTTTGATCCTGCTGGCAGAACCCGGCAAGGCTCTGTGGTTCATTCTCTTTTTGCTCGTTTTGCAGCAGGTGGAGGGCAACCTGATTTATCCCAAGGTGGTCGGTAAGTCCGTTGGGCTTCCCGGACTGTTGGTGCTGATGGCGGTTACGATCGGCGGCGAAGCATTCGGCATCTTAGGGATGCTGTTCAGCGTACCCGTCTGTGCTGTGTTGTACAGTCTTTATCTGGAGTTCATGAAGAAAGCAAGCGCCCGGCACTGAATGATTCATAATCGGATACCTTCTGAGCATCGGGCTGTATGCCAAATGCAAAGGGCTTGGGATACTCCCAAAATCGCCGTGTGTCCGGACAGCGGCTGTGCTTGCTGTTCTCTCAAATCTCAATATTCGCAGATCGTGATGTCCCCGCTTTTTCGAAAGCGGGGACATTTTTTCCTCTCCGATACTTAAAAAACGGCAGAAAAATATCCGTTGTATAGTAGAAGGCTTTTTGAAAATGTCGCACATCTTTTTCCGGACAAAAGGCAAAAACATGTCCGTGTGTTATATGGAAGGAAAATTTTTCGCGCTACCCCCTAATTTGCAAGAATTTTGTCCGTTGTAAAGTGAGAGGCAACCACTCGTGAGGCAAAACCGTGACTCTCCGCATCATTTTGCCCGTTGGAAAGTAGAAAGGGCAATTTGGAGCAGCGCACAGAGATTGTTTCGCCGTTTCCGAAACTTTTTCAAGAAATCTGGGACAAAACCGGAAAATGTGTCCGTTGGTTAAGCACCACGAAAGGAGAATTTTCCATGGACAACATTCTCACCGTCCCCATCCACCACAAAATGACGCTGACCGCCAGAGAAGCAGCGGAGTACAGCAACATCGGCATCAACAAGATCGACAGTATGCTCCGCTCGCCCAACTGCCCCTTCGTGTTGTTCGTCGGCACAAAGAAGCTGGTCAAGCGCCGGGAGTTTGAAGAGTACATCAGCCAAAAGCTGGTGATCTGACGGCAAAAGATAATTTGTAAAAACAGCTTGAGAGAAAAGAACCTATCTGCTATAATCATGTCGTTGCAGTAGGCTCTTTTCTCTATGCGACGAAGCAGGAATCGAAAAATTCTGTATGCACGATTTACGCCATACCTACGCCACAAGAGCAATCGAAAGCGGTATGCAGCCCAAGGTGCTGCAAAAGTTGCTGGGTCATGCCAGCATCAAGACTACAATGGATCGGTATGTTCATGTGACTGCCGAATCGCTGGATTATGCCATCAAGCAATTTCAGCAAAATGGTGTAGTCTGATGAAATCCAATAAAGCCAAATGCGAAAATGGCGTAAAAATGGCGTAAGCCAAACACGCCGGATTCCGGAAGCCCTTGAAAATCAAGACATTTTAAGGAGAGCGAAAAACTATGAAATTAGGTATCGTGGGGCTGCCCAACGTGGGAAAGTCCACTCTGTTCAACGCCATCACCAACGCCGGTGCCGAGAGCGCCAACTACCCCTTCTGCACCATCGAACCCAACGTGGGCATGGTGGCCGTGCCAGATGAGCGGCTGGACAAGCTGGCGGAGATGTACCAGCCCGATAAAAAGACCCCCGCCGTCATCGAATTTGTGGATATCGCCGGTCTGGTGAAGGGAGCCAGTCAGGGAGCGGGCCTCGGCAACAAGTTTTTGGAGAACATCCGCCGTACCGACGCCATCGTTCATGTGGTGCGCTGCTTCGATGACGAGAACATCATGCACGTGGTGGCCGATGCCGGTACCAACGTACCGGTGGACCCGCTGGGGGACATCGAGACCATCGACATGGAGCTGATCCTGGCGGATCTGGAGATGGTGAACCGCCGGGTGGAGAAGGCCGCCAAGGCCGCCAAGGGCGACAAGAAGTTCCTCCACGAGGCGGAGGTGTTCAAGGCACTGGCGGAGCATCTGGACGCCGGAAAATCCGCCCGCACCTTCTCCTGCGGCGACGACGACCGGGCACTGGTGGAGACCTGCGACCTGCTGAGCCTGAAGCCCATCATCTACGCCGCCAACATGGACGAGGCGGGCTTTGCCGACCACGAGAACAACCGCTACTTCCAGCTGGTGCGTGATCTGGCCCAGAAGGAGGGCGCACAGGTGCTGCCCATCTGCGCCAAGCTGGAGCAGGACATCGCCGAGCTGGACGATCCGGAGGAGCGGGCCATGTTCCTGGAGGATCTGGGCATCGAAAAGTCCGGTCTGGACCGGTTAATCCAGTGCAGCTATGATCTGCTGGGCCTGATCTCCTTCCTGACCTACGGCAAGGACGAGTGCCGGGCGTGGACCATTCGCAAGGGTACCAAGGCCCCGCAGGCGGCGGGCAAGATCCACTCCGATATCGAGCGGGGCTTCATCCGGGCGGAGACCATCAACTTCGACGAGATGATGGCCTGCGGCGGCAGCGTGGCCGCCGCCAAGGAGAAGGGCCTGCTGCGGTCCGAGGGCAAGGATTATGTGGTCAAGGACGGCGACATGATCTACTTCCGCTTCAACGTATAAGCATGACCTGCAAGGGACACGGCCTGCCGTGTCCCTTTTTTATCCCCGGCCAATTCCGCCGTTTACAAAGGACGGTTTTTCTGATATGATAATGCATATCTATGGACTATCCACGCACAAAACAAAGGGAGAACGTCCTCCCCGTGCGGATAGAGCGCGCCCTTTTTATGAAAGGAGACAACTGTTATGAACCAAGAGATTCAGTCTATTCTGGCCAAGGTAGACCACACTCTGCTGGCCCAGAGTGCCACTTGGAACGAGATCAAGGCCATCTGCGACGACGGCATCAAGTATGGCTGCGCCAGCGTGTGCATCCCTGCCTCCTATGTGAAGCGGGCGGCAGAGTACGTGGACGGCAAGATCGCCATCTGCACCGTCATCGGCTTTCCCAACGGCTATGACACCACCGCCGCCAAGTGCTTCGAGGCGGAGGACGCCGTGAACAACGGTGCTTCCGAGGTGGATATGGTCATTAACATCGGCTGGGTGAAGGACGGCCTCTACGATCAGGTGCTGGAGGAGATCCGGGCCGTGAAGGCCGCCTGCCACGGCAAGCTGCTGAAGGTCATCATCGAGACCTGTATGCTCACCGATGCCGAGAAGATCGAGATGTGCCGTGTGGTGTCCGACTCCGGCGCCGAGTACATCAAGACCTCCACCGGCTTCGGCGGAGGCGGCGCCACCCGTGAGGATGTGGCCCTCTTCAAGGCCCATGTGGCCCCCCATGTGAAGATCAAGGCTGCCGGCGGCATCGCCGACCTCAACGACGCCCGTGACTTCGTGGCCCTTGGGGCCGACCGTCTGGGTACCAGCCGCATTGTCAAGGCCGTGAAGGCCATGGAACAGGAATAAAAGGAGGAACCATCTATGCCTACTCCCCATAATAACGCCGCCCCCGGCGCCTTTGCCAAGACCGTGCTCATGCCCGGCGATCCCCTGCGCTCCAAGTTCATTGCCGAGACGTTTCTGGAAAACCCCGTGCTGGTGAACAACGTCCGTGGCGTGCAGGGCTATACCGGTACGTACAAGGGCGTGCCGGTGTCCGTCATGGCCTCCGGCATGGGAATGCCCTCCATCGGCATCTACGCCCACGAGCTGTACACCCAGTACGGCGTGGAAAACATCATCCGTGTGGGCTCCGCCGGAGCCATGCGGGCCGATCTGGAGCTGGGCAGTGTGGTGGCCGGACAGGGTGCCTGCACCAACTCCAGCTTCGCCGACCAGTACGAGCTGGGTGTCCACTATGCCCCCATTGCCGACTTCGATCTGCTGATGGCCGCCGTGGAGTCGGCCCGTGAGCTGGGTGTGAAGATGCCTGTGGGCAACCTCTACTCCTCCGATACCTTCTATGACGCCGCCGGCCGCAACGCCCGGATGCAGAAGATGGGCGTCATGGCCGTGGAGATGGAGGCCGCTGCTCTGTACTGCACCGCCGCCTATCTGGGCAAGCGTGCGCTGGCTATCTGCTCCATCAGCGACAATCTGGTGCTGGGTACCGAGCTTACCGCCGACGAGCGCCAGACCACCTTCACCAATATGATGAAGATCGGTCTGGAGGCAGCGGTGAAAATGGCCCAATAAAGTCGGTTTTGCAGCCGAAACATCAGTTTTTCTGAACCCTGTCATGGTGAAAAATGCAGCAGACCCTGCAAATAGGGCTTGCCCTTTTCTGTCATATCTGTTATAATGCACCTGAACGGGCAAGCTTTGCCCGAATAAATGAAGGAAGGTAGAACAATCATGAAAAGAGTTCTCGCTATGATCCTTGCGCTTGTCATGGCTCTGGCTCTGGTTGCCTGCGGCAACAAGAACACGGACGATGGCAAGAAGGATAACCCGGATGACAACAAGACCCCCACCGTCATCACCAACCCCGATAAGGTTCAGGATGAGATGACCTCCTCCGACGGCAAGTACGAGGTGGCTTTCGTCACCGACGTGGGTCAGCTGAAGGATAAGTCCTTCAACCAGGGTACTTACGACGGCGTGAAGCTGTACGCCGCCAACAACGGCCTGTCCTACAAGTACTATCAGCCCGCCAACGGCAGTGAGGCCACCGATGATGACCGCTTCACCGCTATGAAGGCCGCCGTGGACAACGGCGCCAAGGTGGTTGTCTGCGCCGGCTTCATGCAGACCAATGCTCTGCGTATGGCCGCTTCCCAGTTCACCGATGTGTCCTTTGTCTACATTGATGGCGATGTCATTCGTGCGGATGCTGAGGATAAAAACTCCGCTATCCTGACCAACGTGGCCGGCGTTGCCTTCAAGGAAGAGCAGTGCGGCTATCTGGCCGGCTATGCTGCCGTCAAGGAAGGCTACACCAAGCTGGGCTTCACCGGTGGTGGCGGCGGCGACAACCCCGCCTGCTGCCGTTACGGCTATGGCTTCGTGCAGGGCGCCGATGCCGCTGCCAAGGAGCTGAACGAGAAGGTAGAGATGAACTACTCCTGGCAGTATGGTGCCAACTTCTCCGCTTCCCCCGAGCTGCAGACCATGGCCGCCGGCTGGTATCAGGCTGGCACTGAGGTCATCTTCGCCTGCGGCGGTTCCATGTTCGCCTCTGTCGCCGCTGCTGCCGGCGCTGATGAGGGCAAGGTCATCGGCGTGGACGTGGACCAGTCCTTCGAGTCCACCACCGTGATCACCTCCGCTATGAAGGGCCTGGCCGACTCCGTGCAGTGGGCTCTGGGCAAGTTCTATGCCGGTGAGTTCGCCTCCATCGGCGGTGTCCAGACCTCTCTGGGTGCCAATGAGAACGCCGTGGGTCTGCCCACTGCTACCTGGTCCCTGACCAAGTGGAGCGTTGATGATTACAACACCAAGCTGCAGGAGATCAAGGACGGCAAGATCGCCATCGACAACAACTACGACAATCTGGCCAGCACCGAGAATGTCACTCTGAACATCGTCGGCTAAGCCTCTGCGTGTCGAACTCCACAGCGCCCGTGCTCTGCACGGGCGCTGTTTTTTGCTCCAAAGCCCCGGATGCCTCCCGTGGAGATTTGCGGCATCCCGCTTGTCAACCGGCGGCCGTCATGCTATAATTTCCCCAAGAAGCCGGGAGGGGGGAGCACACATGGGACTGCACGACGGGCATCGCCAGCGCAAGCGGGAGCGCTTCCTGAAGCAGGGAGCCGACGGTCTGGCGGATCATGAGGTGCTGGAGCTGCTGCTGTACTATGCCATCCCCCGCCGGGACACCAACGAGCTGGCCCACCGGCTGATCCAGCACTTCGGTACGCTGGACGCTGTGTTTCAGGCTCCGCCGGAGGCACTGATGCAGGTGTCCGGCATCGGGGAGAATGCCGCCGTGCTGCTGAATCTGGTGCCGGCGGCCCAACGCTGCGCCCGGCGCAGCGTCTCCGCCGAGCGCATCCTCAACTCCGTGGAGCGCTGCGGTGCCTACTTCATGGACCTGCTGGATGGTCAGCGCCGGGAACTGCTGTATCAGGTGTGTCTGGACGGCAAGGGAAAGGTGCTTTCCTGCAAATGCCTGTCCCAAGGCAGCGCCGATATGACCTCCCTCAGCATCCGGCAGGTGGTGGAGAACGCCCTGCTGTCCGGCGCCGCAGGCGTGGTGCTGGGCCACAATCACCCCAGCGGCGTGGCGCTGCCCTCGGCGGAGGACCGGGCTGCCACTCTGCAGGTGCGGGACGCTCTGGCCACCATGGACATCCGCCTGCTGGACCACATCATCGTGGCCGACGGTGATTTCGTCTCCATGGAGGCCAGCGGCCTTCTGTACGGCTGACCCACTCAAAGAAAATTCCCCCAGCGCCCCGCTCCATCCGGAGCGGGGCGCTGCCATGTTTTCCCTCCACAAAATCAGAACATTTGTTTCAAAATTCATATTTACATATGGGATTTTTGTGGTAAAATAAAGTGATATACACTGAAATTGCAGGAGGCCCATTCCATGCCCCAGTTCAAAGTTATTTCGGAATATACCCCCTCCGGCGACCAGCCGCAGGCCATTGAAAAGCTGGCGGAGGGACTGGAGAACGGCCTGCGCCAGCAGGTGCTGCTGGGCGTCACCGGCAGCGGCAAGACCTACACCATGGCCAAGGTCATCGAGAAGGTGCAGCGCCCCACGCTGGTGCTGGCCCACAACAAGACGCTGGCGGCCCAGCTGTGCGAGGAGTTCCGGGAGTTCTTCCCGGAAAACGCCGTGGAGTACTTCGTCTCCTACTACGACTACTATCAGCCGGAGGCGTACATCCCCCACACGGATACCTTCATCGAGAAGGACGCCGCCATCAACGCTGAGATCGAGCGCCTGCGCCACAGCGCCACGGCAGCCCTCTTCGAGCGGCGGGACGTCATCGTGGTGGCGTCGGTGTCCTGCATCTACGGCTTGGGGGATCCCATCGACTACGCCAACATGGTCATCTCCCTGCGGCAGGGGAAGGAGTACCCACGGGATCAGCTGCTGCGGAAGCTGGTGGAGATCCGCTACGACCGCAACGACGTGGCCTTCGAGCGCAATATGTTCCGGGTCCGGGGGGACACGGTGGAGATTTACCCGGTGTACGCCAACGGCTACGCCATCCGGGTGGAGTTTTTCGGGGACGAGATCGACCGCATTTCGGAGATCAACCCCGTCACCGGTCAGGCCCAGCGGGTACTGCAGCACGTGGCCATCTACCCCGCCAGTCACTACGTCACCACCAAGGAGAAGATGGAGCGGGCGGTGCAGGAGATCGAGCGGGAGCTGGCGGAGCGCAAGGCCTACTTCGAGGATCACGGCAAGCTCATTGAGGCCCAACGCATCGACCAGCGCACCCGGTACGATGTGGAGATGATGCGGGAGCTGGGCTACTGCACCGGCATCGAGAATTACAGCCGGGTCATCTCCGGCCGGGAGCCGGGTTCCCCGCCCACCACGCTGCTGGACTACTTCCCGGAGGACTTTGTCCTTTTTGTGGACGAGAGCCATGTGACCCTGCCTCAGGTGCGGGCCATGTATAACGGCGACCGGGCCCGGAAGGAGAGCCTGGTGGAGTACGGCTTCCGCCTGCCCTGCGCCTATGATAACCGCCCCCTGAAGTTCCCGGAGTTCGAGGAGCGCTTCCGTCAGGCGGTGTTCGTCTCCGCCACACCGGGGGAGTACGAGCGGGAGGGAGCCGACCAGATCGTGGAGCAGGTGATCCGCCCCACAGGCCTGCTGGATCCCCGTGTGGAGGTGCGGCCCGTCACCGGCCAGATCGACGATCTGGTGGAGGAGATCCGGGTCCGTGCCGCACGGGACGAGCGGGTGCTGGTAACCACCCTCACCAAGCGCATGGCGGAGGATCTGACGGACCACATGAAGGGCCTTGGCCTGCGGGTGCGGTATATGCACTCCGACATCGCCACCATCCAGCGGATGGAGCTGATCCGGGACCTGCGGCTGGGGGAGTTCGACGTGCTGGTGGGCATCAACCTGCTGCGTGAGGGACTGGACCTGCCGGAGGTATCCATGGTGGCCATTCTGGACGCCGATAAGGAGGGCTTCCTCCGCAGCGAGACCAGCCTCATCCAGACCATCGGCCGGGCCGCCCGCAACGCAGAGGGACTGGTGGTGCTGTACGCCGATACCGTCACCCCCTCCATGAGGGCGGCCATCACCGAGACAGAGCGCCGCCGGAAGAAGCAGGACGCCTACAACAAGGCCCACGGCATCGTCCCTCAGACCATCCGCAAGAGCGTGCGGAAGGTGCTGGAGATCTCCCATTCGGCGGAGGAGGAAAAGACCACCGCCCACCGCAAGCTGACGGACGCCGAGCGGGAGGCCACCATCCGCCGGCTGGAAAAGGAAATGAAGGAAGCCAGCAAAATGCTGGAATTCGAATACGCCGCCCTGCTGCGTGACCAGATCATCGAGCTGCGGGGTCAGAAGTAAAAGGAGGCGTTATGGCCCATATACCCACCGTGGATATCCGCCAACTGGGGGATATCTCCTTTGACCGCCAACTGGCGCTGGCCCAGCAGCCCAACCGGGACTACGACGTGGACCAGTGGCTGTTCGTCCCCAACACCTACACCGAGTACCGGTACATTCTGGGTACACGGGGGGAAAAGCCTCTGATCTGCGTGGGCATCAACCCCTCTACCGCCCGGCCCGGTGCGCTGGATCCCACCCTGAAAAGCGTGGAGCGCATTGCCCGCAACAGCGGCTTCGACTCCTTCATCATGTTCAATGTCTATGCCCAGCGGGCCACCTCCCCCGACGATATGGAGCACACCTGCAACCCGGAGCTGCACCGGGAGAATATGCGGGCCTTTGCCTACATTCTCTCCCGCACACCGGATCCGGTGGTGTGGGCGGCCTGGGGGACCATCATCGAGAAGCGGGACTACCTGTGGCCCTGCCTGCGGGATATGATCGCCCTGGGAGAGGCCGCCGGCGCCCGGTGGGTCACCTGCGGCAAGCGCTCTGCGGCGGGGCATCCCCATCACCCCCTGTACCTCCGGGCGGACGCCGTGCCGGAGCCCTTCGACGTGGCGGCCTACGCCGCTGCGGGGGAGACCCGTGCTGCCGCTGCGGCCCATGGCCGTCGCCGCCGGGTATGAGGAGGGGAGCGCTATGACGGAGAAGCGTGCCGGGCTCAGCGCCATGACCCTGAAATACATCGCCATGGCCACCATGCTGGTGGACCATATGGGGTACGTCCTGTTTCCGTGGATCCTGTGGCTGCGGTGCGTGGGGCGCATCGCCTTTCCCATCTTCGCCTTTCAGATCGCTGAGGGCTGCATCCGCACCCATGACAGGCGGCGGTACGCCCTGCGGCTGCTGCTGTTTGCGGTGCTGACGGAGGTACCCTTCGATCTGGCCTTCAACGGCCAAGTGCTGTACCTCGGCTACCAGAATGTCCTGTGGACGCTGCTGGCCGGGGCGCTGGTGTGCTGGGCGGCGGACTGGGCGCAGAGGACCCCGGACGCCCTGCACCTTCTGGCGGCCACGGCGGCGTTTGCCGGAGCCTTCTGGCTGCTGGAGGTCTGCCATACGGACTACGGCGGCTGGGGCATGGCTCTGATTTTGTTGTTTCACCTGTCCCGTGGGAACCGGCTGATCCAGCTGGCGGGACTGGCGGTGTTCTGTGTCGCCGGCGTAGGCGGCGTCAGCATCGAACTGTACGCACTGGTGAGCCTTGCCTTCATCTGGCTCTATGACGGGCGGCGGGGCTATTGCAGCCGCCCCATCCAGTGGCTGTGCTACGCATTTTATCCCGTTCACCTGCTGCTCCTGTGGCTCTATGCCCGGACGGTGGACGGCATATGGTATTTGACATAAGGAGATACATCATGGCAAAGCATAAAGAGGAAAAGACCAACGTCATGCGGGTGCTGGATCAGAAGAAGATCCCCTATACCGCCCACACCTACGACCCGGAGAGCGGCATCGACGGCGTGTCCGTGGCCCGTTCGCTGGGGCAGGATCCGGCATCGGTGTTCAAAACGCTGGTGGCCCGTGGGGCCAGCGGCGGTTACTACGTGTTCGACATTCCCGTGGCTGCCACGCTGGACCTGAAAAAGGCCGCCCATGCCGTGGGGGAGAAGTCCGTGGCCATGCTGCCTCAGAAGGAGCTGCTGCCCCTGACGGGCTATGTCCACGGCGGGTGCAGCCCCGTGGGCATGAAAAAGCTGTTCCCCACGGTGTTCCATGAGACGGCGGCGAGCCTGCCTGTCATCATGGTGTCGGCGGGGAAGCTGGGGCACCAGATCGCCTGCGACCCCAAGGCACTGTTGGCGCTGGTGAGGGCCGATACGGCGGATATCATCACGGAGGGATGACGGATGCAGCTGCGTTTTATCGACGAGCACAATGACCGGGGCCACCTGCTGTGGGCGGAGGAGCCGGTGGGGTTGGCCCTGCGGGGCGAGACGCAGCAGGCGGCGCTCTCCAAGCTCCCGGCGGAGCTGACGGCCTATCGCCGCTGGCTGGGTCTGCCGCCGGTGCCGGCGGTGGGAGTTGTCACGCAGGAGGCGGCCAGCCCTCTCAACGTCCACGATGCCGACAGCGACATTCTGCTGCCCTCCGAGCACCGCCCCCTGACGGCGGAGGAGTATGAAGCACTGAAGGCACTGGCCCTGCGGTCGGCGGAGGACTTCCTGACGCTGTACCGCTCCATCCCCGACAAGACACACACTACCCTCCCCCAGCGGGAGACCTTCTACGGGGACGTCCCCCTGACGGCGGAGGAGATGTACCGGCACACGAAAAACGTCAACGCCTACTACTTCGGAGAGATCGGGGTGGAGGTCGGCAACGAGCCGGATATCCTCATCTGCCGCCGGGCGGGCTTCGCCGCACTGGAGCGACAGCCCCGGTACCTTCACAATGCCGTGTTCCACGGCAGCTATGACGAGGACTGGACACTGCGGAAGGTGCTGCGCCGCTTTGTGTGGCATGACCGCATCCATGGCCGGGCCATGTGGCGCATGGCCTGCGCCCTCTGCGGCAGCCGCCGGGTGGCCGACCCCTATCGCTTCGCATAAATCGGAGATCAACAGGAGAAAAACACCATGCAGGATCATATTTATATCAAGGGCGCACGGGAGAATAACCTCAAGAACATCGACGTCACCATCCCACGGGACAAGCTGGTGGTGCTGACGGGGCTCTCCGGCAGCGGCAAATCCTCGCTGGCCTTTGATACCATCTACGCCGAGGGCCAGCGCCGGTATGTGGAGAGCCTGTCCAGCTACGCCCGGATGTTTCTGGGCCAGATGGATAAGCCCGATGTGGACTATATCGACGGCCTGTCCCCGGCCATTTCCATCGACCAAAAGACCACCAGCAAGAACCCCCGCTCCACGGTGGGTACGGTGACGGAGATCTACGACTATCTCCGCCTGCTGTGGGCCCGCATCGGCACCCCCCACTGCCCCAAGTGCGGCAAGGAGATCCGCCAGCAGACCATCGACCAGATCATCGACCAGATCCTGGCCCTGCCGGAGGGGACTCGGATTCAGGTGCTGGCCCCGGTGGTCCGGGGCCGCAAGGGCGAGCACGCCAAGGTGCTGGAGGATGCCCGCCGCTCCGGCTATGTCCGGGTGCGGGCTGACGGGAACCTCTATGACCTATCGGAGGATATCCCGCTGGAGAAGAACAGGAAACACCACATCGAGATCGTGGTGGACCGGCTCATCGTCCGGCCCGATCTTGGCCAGCGGCTGACGGACTCCGTGGAGACGGCGTCCCACCTCTCCGGCGGCATCGTCATCGTGAATCTGCTGCGGGAGGAGCAGGATCTGGTCTTTTCCCAGAACTACGCCTGTGACGACTGCGGCATCAGCATCGAGGAGCTGACGCCCCGGATGTTCTCCTTCAACAACCCCTACGGCGCCTGCCCCACCTGCACGGGGCTGGGGATGCAGCTGAAGGCGGACCCTACCCTCATCATCCCCGACGACAGCCTCTCCATTCTGGACGGAGCCATCACCGCCAGCGGCTGGAACTCCATCCGCTCCGACGGCATCAGCCGGATGTACTTCGAGGCCCTGTCCAAGAAATATCAGTTCTCCCTCCGAACCCCGGTGCGGGAGCTGCCGGAGTCCGTGCGGCAGATCATCCTCTACGGCACCGGCGGCGAGAAGCTGGAGCTGCACTATGACCAGCCCCGTGGCAAGGGCGTATTATACCAGCCCTTCGAGGGGGTGGCCAACAATCTGGAGCGCCGATATCAGGAGACTCAGTCCGACGCCAGCAAGCGGGAGATCGAGGAGTTCATGTCCCAATGCCCCTGCCCGGCCTGCCAGGGCCGCCGCCTGAAGCCGGAGGCGCTGGCGGTGACGGTGGGTGGCCTGTCCATTTGGCGGGCTACGGAGTTGCCGGTGGATGAGGAGCTGGCCTTCTTCAACGGCCTGACCCTGACGGAGACGCAGCAGCTCATCGCCGCCCAGATCTTGAAGGAGATTCGCTCCCGGCTGGGCTTTTTGCAGTCTGTGGGCCTCAGCTACCTGACCCTGTCCCGCTCCAGCGGCACCCTGTCCGGCGGCGAGAGCCAGCGTATCCGGCTGGCCACGCAGATCGGCAGCAGCCTGATGGGAGTGCTGTATATTCTGGACGAGCCATCCATCGGCCTGCACCAGCGGGACAACGACAAGCTGCTGGCCACCCTCTGCCGCCTGCGGGATCTGGGCAATACCCTCATTGTGGTGGAGCACGACGAGGACACCATGCGGGCCGCTGACTATCTCATCGACATCGGCCCCGGTGCCGGAGCCCACGGCGGACAGGTGGTGGCCGCTGGCACGCCGGAGGAGGTCATGGCCGATCCCAATAGCCTGACGGGCCAGTATCTCAGTGGGAAAAAGCGCATCGAGGTGCCGGCCGCCCGCCGTCCCGGCAACGGGAAATTTCTGACGGTGCGGGGCGCACGGGAGAATAACCTGAAAAACATCGACATCTCCGTGCCGCTGGGGACCTTCACCTGCGTCACCGGCGTCTCCGGCAGCGGCAAGTCCTCTCTGGTCAACGAGATCATCTATAAGCGGCTGGGTGCCGAGCTGAACCGCATGAAGACCCACCCCGGCAAGCACACCGCCATGGAGGGACTGGAGTATCTGGACAAGGTGGTAGGCATCGACCAGAGCCCCATCGGCCGCACGCCCCGCTCCAACCCCGCCACCTACACCAACCTCTTCAACGACATACGCAATCTCTTTGCCGCCACGCAGGAGGCCAAGGCCCGTGGCTACGGGCCGGGGCGCTTCTCCTTCAACACCCGTGGCGGCCGGTGCGAGGCTTGCTCCGGCGACGGTCTGCTGAAGATCGAGATGCACTTTCTGGCGGACGTGTACGTCCCCTGCGAGGTGTGCCACGGCAAGCGCTATAATCGGGAGACGCTGGAGGTGAAGTACAAGGGCAAGAGCATCGCTGACGTGCTGGATATGACGGCGGAGGAGGCGCTGGCCTTCTTTGCCCCGGTGCCGAGGATCGCCGAAAAGCTTCGAACCCTCTGCGATGTGGGACTGGGCTATGTGAAGCTGGGCCAGTCCTCCACCACCCTCTCCGGCGGCGAGGCCCAGCGGGTGAAGCTGGCCACGGAGCTGTCCCGCCGTGCCACGGGCCGCACCTTCTATATTCTGGACGAGCCCACCACGGGCCTGCACTCCGACGATGTGAAGAAGCTGCTGGAGGTGCTGCAGCGTCTGGTGGACGCCGGGAACACGGTGCTGGTCATCGAGCACAATCTGGATGTCATCAAGTCCGCCGACTGGCTCATCGATCTGGGCCCGGAGGGCGGCGCCGGGGGAGGAACCCTCGTCTGCGCCGGTACTCCGGAGACGGTGGCGGCCTGCGAGGCCTCGTACACCGGCCAGTATCTGAAGAAGTATCTGTTCTGACTGTCTGCGCCGGTTGCGGCGGCGGAGAAAATGTGATAAGCTGGCATCGAGACACCTGCCCTCCCGTCTTCTGCATACAATGGGATGAGGTGATGGCATGGAACTGATGGGAGACGGCCTCATTGCCTTTTTGGCGGCGGTGGGCGTGAGCACCATCCTCTGGCTGCTGGCAGAGACGCTGCTGCGCCGTCATAGGCCGGTGGCGGAGGCTATATTGGTGCTGCCGGTCCGGGGCGACGGGGCCACGCTGGAGCGGGCTCTGCGCCTGACCATGGAGCAGCGCACGACGGGGGAGACCCCCATTCTGCTGGCGGACTGCGGGCTGGATGAGACGGGCCTGCGTCTGGCGCAGGGCCTGACGCAGCGATACAGCCGGGTGCAGCTTTGCCCGGCGGAGGAATTGGAAAATTATCTGAAGTGAGGAACGAGCTATGGGTGAGCGCTGCACGGTGGAGGGAACCGTCCAACACGTTATCTTCCAGAATGAGGAGAACGGCTATACGGTGCTGGGCCTGCTGACGGAGGAGGGCGAGCTGGTGACAGTGGTGGGATGTATCCCCTGCGTGGCCCCCGGTGAAAAGCTCACCGCCGACGGCCTGTGGGTCAGCCACCCCTCCTACGGTCAGCAGTTCGCCGCCGAGACGGTGGAGCGTCTGATGCCGGAGACAGAGGAGGAACTCATCAGCTACCTCTCCTCCGGCATCATCAAGGGCGTCGGCCCTGCCACGGCGGAGCGGCTGGTGGAGCGGTTCGGCGGCGAGACGCTGGCTGTTATCGAGGAGGAGCCGGAGCGGCTGAGCACCGTCAAGGGCATCACCTCCAAGCGGGCCATGGAGATCTCCGCCGCCTTCCGGGAGCTGACGGGACTGCGCCGGGTCATGGAGTTTCTGGCCCGGTACGAGCTGCCGGTGGAACTGGCCATGCGGCTGTACCGCACCTACGGAGCTGATGCGCTGCCCCGTCTCCGGGCGGACCCCTATCTGCTGGCGGGGGAGCGCTACGGCGTGGCCTTTGCCGATGTGGACGAGATCGCCCTGAGTATGGGCTTCGGCGGCGACAGTCCCTGCCGCACGGAGGCGGCGGTGCTGTACGAGCTGGAGCACAATCTGGGCAACGGCCATGTGTTCCTGCCCCGGCCCAAGCTGCTGGCGGCCACGGAGCAGCTCATCGGCGCCCCGCCGGAGCTGGTGGAGCAGGCCCTGGACACATTGGAGAGCCGTGGCGCCGTGGTGGAGGAGCAGATCGCACGGGTGGATGCCTGCTACCTGCGCCGGATGTATCTGGCGGAAAGCGAGACAGCCCGGCGGTTGCTGGCCCTGCGGGATGCCCCCCGGCCACAGGGTCGGGGCGTAGAGAAGCTGATCCGGGAGATGGAGGAGCAGCAGAGCATCGCCTATGCCCCTCAGCAGCGTCAGGCGGTGGAGTTGGCGGCCCGCACCGGCGTGCTGCTGCTGACCGGCGGCCCCGGCACCGGCAAGACCACCTCCACACGGGGCATCGTGGCCCTTTTCGAGGGCATGGGCCTTCAGGTGCTGCTGCTGGCCCCCACGGGCCGTGCTGCCAAGCGCATGAGCGAGCTGTGCCGCCGGGAGGCCCAGACCATCCACCGGGCGCTGGGTATGACCTATAACGAGCTCACCGGCGAGACGGTGTTCAAGAAAAACGGCAAAGAGCCGCTGGAGGCCGATGCCGTTATCGTGGATGAGATGAGCATGGTAGACCTGCCGTTGATGCAGGCATTGCTGGAGGCTGTGAAGCCCGGCTGCCGTCTGGTGATGGTGGGGGACCCCGATCAGCTGCCCTCCGTTGGCCCCGGCAACGTGCTGGGGGATCTGCTGCGCTCCCATGCGGTGGCCGCCGTGTCCCTGACGGAGGTGTTCCGTCAAGCGGAGCAGTCCGCCATCATCCGCAATGCCCACGCCGTCAACAGCGGCCGCCCCCCGGAGCTTGGCAGCGGCCAAAACGACTTCTTTTTCCTGTGCCGCCGGGCCCCGGATCGTCTGGTGCAGACGGTGGTGGACCTATGCCGCACCCGCCTGCCGGACAACATGGGCATCCCCGCCGATCAGATCCAGGTGCTGTCCCCCACCCGCCGGGGCCTCACCGGCACCGTGAGCCTGAACCGGGCGCTGCAGGCAGCTTTGAACCCCCCTGCCCCGGACAAGCACCAGAAGACGTGGGGGGAGCTGACCTTCCGGGAGGGGGACCGGGTCATGCAGACCCGCAACAACTACGACGTCCTCTGGCAGAAGGACGACGGGGAAATGGGCACCGGTATCTTCAACGGCGACGTGGGGGTCATTCAGGAAATTGACCCCGGCGGCGAGCTGGTGACCATCCGCTTCGATGACCGCACCAGCGTCTATACCCCGGATCTGCTGAGCCAGCTGGACATGGCCTACGCCATGACGGTACATAAGGCGCAGGGCAGCGAGTATCGTGCCGTGGTGCTGGTCAGCGCCCCTGCCGCCGCATCTCTCATGGTGCGGGGGGTGCTGTATACTGCCATCACACGGGCCAGAGAGCTGCTGGTAATGGTGGGGGACGATGTGATTCCCGGAAAAATGGCGGAAAACGACAGGCAGGCCCGGCGATACAGCGGCCTGCGCCGCAGACTCATGCAGGGAGGTGGCAGCGATGGCGCTTCAGGATGATCTAAACCGGCTGCAAAAGCAGCTGGGGAATTTTCTCTTTCCCCGGAAATGTCCCTTCTGCGGGACCGTCACCGGCGGCCGCCTGCTGTGCGGCAGCTGCGAAAGGACTCTGCCCTATACCGGGGAGAACGCCCTGCGTCAGGGGACCTTCGGGCGGTGCGCCTCGCCGCTGTACTATACCGGCCCCGTCCGGGAGGCTATCCTTCGCTTCAAATTTCAGGGCCGCACCGGCGGTTTGGACTGCTTCGGCCGTCTGCTGGCCGACTGCGCCGCCCGGTGGTATCCCGGCGAGTTTGACACCGTGACGTGGGTGCCGGTGAGCCGCAAGCGCCTGCGGCAGCGGGGCTTTGACCAGTCCCGCCTGCTGGCGGCCAGCCTGTGCGTGGATTGGCACGTGGCCCCGGTGGAGACCCTCCGCAAGGCGGTGGACAACCCCGCCCAGTCGGGGCTTACCGATGCCGAGCATCGCCGGGCCAACGTGCTGGGAGTCTACGAGGCCCTGCCGGAGAACGTCCGGGACAAGCGTCTCCTGCTCATCGACGATATCGTCACCACCGGCTCCACCCTCACCGAGTGCGTCCGGGTGCTGCGGGAGGCCGGGGCCGCCGACGTGGTGTGCCTGACGCTGGCCCGCACCGAGGAGGAGCACTGATTAAGGGGAATGCGGCCTGCGGCGAGACACCGCCGGTATGGAAATGCCGCAAACGGCGCACAATAGCACCGGGACTTGTCTGCGGCGGGATGTGATTTCCTAAAAAACTGTGAACATTTGTTTACGAAGCCATAAAACCGGGAAAACACTCTTGCAAAATGCGGAAAGCGCCTTTATAATTGTAGCTTAGAGAAGAATCGGCTGCCTGCAGCCGTGTCCCATAACAGAAGAAAACGAGGTGCAGCGTATGTGTTCATTGGCAAAGGATATCGGGATCGATCTGGGTACCGCATCGGTACTGGTCTATATTAAGGGTAAGGGCATCGTGCTCAACGAGCCGTCTGTGGTGGCCATCGACAAGAATACCGGCCGCCTGCTGAAGGTGGGCGCCGAGGCTCAGGCCATGCTGGGCCGTACCCCCGGCAACATCGTGGCCATCCGCCCCCTGCGGGACGGCGTCATTTCCGACTACGATATGACGGAGCGGATGCTCAAGGAGTTCATCCGCAAGGTCACCGGCGGCTTCCACCTGTTCCCGCCCCGGATCATGGTGTGCGTCCCCTCCGGCATCACGGAGGTGGAAGAGCGTGCCGTCATCGACGCCGGCCGTCAGGCAGGCGCCCGCCGTGTCTACCTCATCGAGGAGCCCGTGGCGGCGGCCATCGGTGCCGGCATCGACATCACCAAGCCCGACGGCCATATGGTGGTGGATATCGGCGGCGGCACCAGCGACATCGCCGTCATCAGCCTCTCCGGCGTGGTGGAGTCCGCCTCCATCAAGGTGGCCGGCGACCAGTTCAACGAGTCCGTCGTCAAGTATATGCGCCGCAAGCACAATATCCTCATCGGTGAGCGCACAGCGGAGCAGATGAAGATGGAGATCGGCTGCGTCTATCCCAAGGAGGAGGAGGCTACCATTGAGATCAAGGGCCGCTGCCTGATGACGGGCTTGCCCAAGACCATCACCGTCAACTCCACCGAGATGATGGAGGCCTTCGAGGAGCCGGTGGAGCGTATTCTGGAGGCGGTTCACAACGTGCTGGAGCGCACGCCCCCGGAGCTGGTGGCGGATATCTCCAACAACGGCATCGTCATGACCGGCGGCGGCAGTCTGGTGGACGGCTTCGACAAGCTGATCACCGCCCGCACCGGCATCCATACGGTGGTGGCGGAGGACGCCATCTCCTGCGTGGCGGAGGGTACCGGCAAGAGCCTGGACTCTCTGGGCGATATGCAGGACGGAACGGTGAATTTGTCCCGCAGAAGACAGATGAACTGAGAAGCATTGACTTTGCACCGAAAAGCAGAGCTTCGGCTCTGCTTTTCCTGTAACCGGGCCGGGAGCGGAATCCCTGTCCCGCAGCATCAGAAAAGGAGGAGTCCCCATGAAGTTTTCCAGCAAAGTGCAGAAATGCGGCCTGTCGCCCATGCGTAAATTCCACCCCTATGCGGTGGCCGCCGAGGCCAAGGGCCGGAACATCTATCACCTGAACATCGGTCAGCCGGATATCGAGACGCCCAAGGCGTTCTTCGATGCCGTCCGCAGCTTTGACCTGCCGGTGCTGGAGTACGCACCCTCTCCCGGCGTCCCCGCCCTCATCGAGGCCATCCGGGGCTACTATGCTGCGCTGGATATGCACTTCGCCGCCGAGGATATCCTCATCACCAACGGCGGCTCCGAGGCGCTCCAGATCGCCATGAACTGCATTCTCGACGACGGCGACGAGATCCTCATCCCGGAGCCCTTCTACCCCAACTACAACACCATGGCCCGCACCTGCGGCGCCGTGATCCACCCGGTGTCCACCTCCCCGGAGGAGGGATACTTCTACGCCGACCGCCGCCGCATCGAGGCGGAGATCACCCCCCGCACCCGTGCCATTCTGGTGACCAACCCCGGCAACCCCACCGGCACCGTCCTGACCCATGAGGAGATGGAGATGCTGGTGGACGTGGCCCGGCAGCACGACCTGTTTCTCATCGGTGATGAGGCCTACCGGGAGTTTGTTTACGCCGGGGAGCCTCTCCAGTCCTTCGGTGAGTTCACCCATGCAGCGGAGAACGTCATCCTCATCGACACGGTGTCCAAGCGCTTCTCCGCCTGCGGCGCCCGCATCGGCTGCCTCATCTCCCGCAACCGGGAGCTGATGGCCCACGCCATGAAGTACGCTCAGTGCCGTCTGGCGGTGCCGACGCTGGACCAGTTGGCCTCCGCCGCATTGTATCAGGTGGGCCCGGAGTATTTCGCCGCCACCCGTGAGGAGTATAAGCGCCGCCGTGACACGGTGGTCCGCAAGCTCCAGCAGATTCCCGGCGTGGTCTGTAAATGTCCCAAGGGTGCCTTTTATCTGATGGCCGCTCTGCCGGTAGACGATGCCGACACCTTCCAGCAGTGGCTGCTGGAGGAGTTCGAGGATCACGGCGATACCGTCATGTTTGCCCCCGGCGAGCCCTTCTACGGCACTCCCGGCAAGGGCAAAAACGAGATCCGCATTGCCTACGTCCTGAAGCAGCAGGATCTGGAGCGTGCCATGGATCTGCTGGCGCTGGGTATCCGTGCCTATCAGCGGCGATAAAGAACCACAGCCGGAGCCGTCGCTCCGGCTGCCCTTCCGTCAGGAAAGCGAGGATATGATGATGTTTCAAGGCTATGACCAGCAGACGGTGGATTTTCTCTGGGGCATCCGCTTCAATAACGACCGCAGCTGGTTTCAGGAGCATAAAGAGCAGTACCAGACCCACCTGCTGGCCCCCACCCGTGCGCTGGGGGAGCAGCTCTACGACGGCCTTCATGCCATGCTGCCCCACGAACCGCTGATACTGAAGGTCAGCCGCATCTACCGGGATGCCCGCCGTCTCCACGGACAGGGGCCCTATAAGGATCACCTGTGGCTCTGTGTCCGCACCGGCGATCAGGACTGGACCGGCCGCCCCACCTTCTACTTTGAGATTGCCCCGGACTATTACAGCTACGGCATGGGCTTCTGGTGTGCCGCCCCGGCCCTCATGGCCCTGTACCGCCAGCGCATCGACGCCGACCCCAAGCCGCTGGAGAAGCTGGTGCGCCGCTTTGACCGCCAGCAGACCTTCCGGCTCACCGGCCCGGAGTACGCCCGCAGCAAGGGACAGGTGTCCGACCTCCTGCGCCCGTGGTATCAGAAAAAATCCTTCTCCCTGCAATGGGAAGCCCCGCTGGATGAGCGTATTTTCAGCCCCCAGCTGCCGCAGGAGATTCTGGAGAGCTTCCGGGAGCTGCTGCCCTTCTACCGCTACTTTACAGATCTCTGCGCCGCTCTGTCCCGTCAGGAGGGAGCGGACGAATAAGCATAAGCACGGCAGACGCCTCGTCTGCCGTGCTTTTTCTGCGCTTTTTGCCCCTTTCCGCTTGGCCGTCCGGTCAAGGAGCCTGCCGCAGTATGGCGTATTTCTGCCCGGCAAAACCATGCTTGCCCTTTGCCCACTGACGGTAAACTGTAAAACCCCCCCGGAATTTGCAGAAAGTGCTTGAATTCTGTCAAGTACGGTGCTATGATACAACTGTCAAGTGTGCGACGAAAAGCCCATGGGCTTTTATCGTTTCTAAGAAACGATAAGGGGTGTTCAAAGGGAGTGGCGTTCTGAGGAGGGGCGCAGCCCCGACGTGAGGATCCGTACTCCCCGCATCCCCCACAAAGCCGTCGGCCACCGACGCACACGCAAAAAATAGGAGGAGATACTTATGACAAACCGCAAGAGCACCAAACGGGCCTTGCTGGGCAGCGTCATGGCCATGGTCCTGTGTCTGGCTATGCTCATCGGCGCTACCTTCGCATGGTTCACCGACACCGCATCCACCGGGGTCAACAAAATTCAGGCCGGTAATCTGGATGTGGCGCTGGAAATGAAGGATGCCGCTGGCCAGTGGGTTCCCGCTGAGGGCAAAACGCTGGACTTCGTCAAGGCTGCTGCGGGCGAGCAGGTTCTGTGGGAGCCGGGCTGTACCTACGAGCTGCCGCAGCTCCGTGTTGTCAACAAGGGCAACCTTGCTCTGAAGTACAAGATTCAGATCACCGGCATCAACGGCAGCGCCAAACTGAACGAGGCCATCGAGTGGACCATCGGCGATGTGGCGATGGGCGCTGAGCAGCATCTGGCGGCCGGTGAGAGCAGTGCCTTCACCATCAAGGGCCATATGTGGGAGTCTGCCGGCAATGAGTACATGAACGAGTCCATCGACGGCATCGCCATCACCGTGGTGGCCACGCAGGACACCGTGGAGAGCGACAGCTTCGGCAAGACCTACGACAAGGATGCTGAATATCCTATTACAGTTACAACGGGAGACGAACTGCAGTCCATTGTGAACAATGCAACAGCTCCTGTCAATATCGTGCTGGCGAACAGCATTACGACCAACAACTTCGTCATCCCTGAGGATAAGGATGTAACCCTGGATTTGAATGGCCGCACTGTAACGAATGCTGAATCGCACACCATTCTGAATAAAGGCCATCTTACTCTGAAAGATTCAAGCGCAGATAAAAGCGGTCAGATCATCTCCCTCAAGGGCAACACTGCAGCACTTCGCAACGGAGATAATGCAGTCTGTGTAGTCGAGGGCGGAACCATTTCTCGTGACGGGGCCAATGGAAATACATGGCATGTGGTTGAAAACTTTGGCAAGATGACCTTCAATGGTGGTAAGGTCGTCCTAAAGAACGGAAATGGCTTTGCTATTACCAATGGCTGGAATTATTTTGATCCCGGTGCTTCTACTACGCATGCAGTGATGGAAATCAACGCTTTGGAGCTTGATACCGATTCCAGTGGAATTAAGAATTGCAGATACGGCGATCTGACCGTAAATGATGTGAACGTGGCCTCCACCGGATATTGGGCCCTTTCCAACGACTATCTTGGAACAGCCGTAATCAACGGTGGAACCTTTACTTCCACTTCTTTCAAGGCAGTTTCCAACGGTGCTGCAATGACGGTGAATGGCGGAACCTTTGACGGAACAGCAGGGTTTTTCGTTCAGAGCTATGCCACATCCACAGTTCTCAACGGCGGAACCTATACAAACATGAACGTTGCCGACCTCGCCAGCTATGTCGGTACGGGACACACCGCACAGCAAAGCGGCACATCCGTGATTATTAAGTAAAACCTTATTTCCACCCCCTCCGCCCTCGGGCGGAGGGGGCAATCAAAGGGCATATCGTCGACACAAGCTTTGTATCTTTCCGCCCGCCGTAAGCGGCAGGCGTCAATCACGGTGCTGTGTCTCCTCTCCCCAACAAAACCGCTTGTTTTGTCGGGGACCCCGGATGAATATGCCTTTTGATTGCCTATACAAATTCCATCGAAAACTGAGCGCAATGTAATGAAGGTGTACCATGTCTTCCTCCACCGGGCGAAGCACGCAGCAAAGGAGGTGCAGAAACCATGGGTTTCTGCCGGCGTTCTTTGGAAACCACCTCGCTGTATCCGCCTGTGGCGGATACAGCGAGGTGGTTTTGAGGAAGTGTCCCGGTTTCCATGCCGCAACGGGGCTGGAGATCGGCTGACACGACGGGGTAGACTTTCTGCCGCTATTGGCAGAAAGTTGCCCTCCGGAGGCAAAACACAAAAACACCCCAACAAAATAGCAGCCCCTCCGCCTTGCGGCGGAGGGGCTGCTATTTCATAAGCTGCTTTCCAAGAGGAGCTTACTTCTGATCGCAGTTGGGGCAGTGGCCATTCTCATCCAGATGAGCGCCGCAGCGGGTGCAGAAGCTGGGCGCCGCAGGAGCCGCCTGCTCAGCGGGCTGGAAGGGAGTCGACCGCTGGGCAGGAGCCGCAGGAGCCACGGGTGTCACCGGAGCAGTGGGCTGGGAGGGCTGGGTACGGTGCAGCTCCGGCACGGCGAACAGGTCGGCGTCGGCGCTGCGCTCGTTCTGGTTTTTCAGCTTGCGGTTGATGGAGATGACGTTCTTCAGCAGCAGGACCGCCATCATCAGCAGCTCATAGCACAGACGTACCGCAATGGGGCCCAGCACCATCAGCAGGATGCCGTAGCCGCCCAGCCAGTGACGGCCGGTCCAGGTCTCCGGAGCCATGAACAGCATGAAGAAGCCGCACAGAATGAGGTAGGCCGTCACGAAGATGTATAGAGCCTGCAGGATCTTCTCCACGATCAGGAACTTAAAGTTCACAGCGTCGTGGAGGAACTTGCCGAAGCGGCCCAGCTTCTCCCGCTTGCTCTCCGGTACGATCATCACAAAAGCTACCACCGTAGCGGCGATAGCGAGGATCGTGGCGATGATGCCGAAAGCACCCAGGTTGATGTTCAGATAGTTCATAGCTACCATCCTTTCGTTTCATATGATTTTCTCTGTTGCCCTTCGTCGAAAGCTGTCGAAGTGCGGGAGTATCGTATCACGAAAGGGGAAGCTTGTCAACATCCGACCAAAGTGGACAGAGGCAGGACGGATATCCACTTGACAAATGGTCCCAAAATGGGTATATTATGTACCAGTCAAGTGAACATCTTCCACCTTGGGGGAGTAATTCCACTTCGCAGCCTGCGGAGTGAGGCAGTTTCGTCAAACCGGCGTTCAGGCGCCCGGACTGCTTTGAAAGAATGAGACTCATGCGTGGGCTTCGGCCTGCGCATGAGTTTTTTTGTTACGCCGGGTGGGTAAAATGGAGATGGGGGAGGACCCCCGAAGAAGGAGTGGTTGGATGCAAAAGGAATACACCCAAACAAAGGAACAGGTGCTGGAGGGCCTGCGGACAGACCGGCAGGGCCTTTCGGCGCAGGAGGCGGAGAAGCGCCTTCGGGAGCACGGAGAGAATCGCCTGAAGGAGGCGGAGAAGCTGACCTTGTTTCAGCGGTTCGTGCAGCAGCTGAAGGACCCCATGCTGCTGATCCTGCTGGCGGCGGCAGCGGTGTCCGCCGTGACCAATATCCTGTCCCACGAGAGCTTTACGGAGGTCATCATCATCCTGCTGGTGGTGCTGCTGAACGCCATTCTGGGCGTGGTGCAGGAGAGCAAGGCGGAGGCCGCCATTGAAGCCCTCCAGACTATGACTGCCGCCACCTGCAAGGTGCTGCGGGACGGGCAGCAGGTGACTATGGAGAGCCGCCTGCTGGTGCCCGGCGACGTGGTGCTGCTGGAGGCGGGCGACGCCGTCCCGGCGGACGGGCGCATTTTGGAGAGCGCCTCCATGAAGATCGAGGAGGCAGCCCTCACCGGCGAGAGCGTCCCCGTCAGCAAATTCACAGAGCCCCTCGCCGGGGAACAAGTGTCGCTGGGCGACCGGAAGAACATGGCCTACATGGGCTCGGCGGTGGTATACGGCCGGGGCCGCATGGTGGTCACCGCCACGGGCATGGACACGGAGATGGGCAAGATCGCCGGTGTGCTGGCCCAGACGGAGCAGGAGGAGACGCCCCTGCAGCGTAAGCTGACCCAGTTGGGCAGCACCCTATCCAAGATGGTGCTGGCCATTTGCGTGTTCATCTTTGTATTTGACCTGCTGGTGGCGGGTTCCCTGACGCTGGAGAGCGTGTTGGAGACCTTCATGGTGGCAGTGTCGCTGGCGGTGGCCGCCATTCCGGAGGGCCTTGCCACGGTGGTGACGGTGGTGCTCTCCATCGGTGTCACCAAGATGAGCCAGCACAACGCTGTGATCCGCCGTCTGACGGCGGTGGAGACGCTGGGCTGCACGCAGGTCATCTGTTCCGACAAGACCGGTACCCTCACACAGAATAAAATGACGGTGGTGGAGCACACCGGCCCGGAGGGACTGCTGGGTACCGCTATGACCCTCTGCAACGACGCCGTGGAGAATCCCGACGGCACGGTGCAGGGCGAGCCCACGGAGGCGGCGCTGGTGCGCTTCGGCGTGGACAGCGGGCTGGATAAGAACCGGCTGGAGCAGGAGCAGCCCCGTGCGGCGGAGGCTCCCTTCGACTCCTCCCGGAAGATGATGTCCACCATCCACCGCATGGATAACGGCTTCATTCAGTACACCAAGGGCGCACCGGATGAGGTGCTGCGCCGCTGCACCCGATATGAGGAGAGCGGCCGGATGCTGCCCATGACCGAGGAGAAGCGGCAGGAAATTCTGGCGCAGAACAAGGCCATGGCGGATAAGGCTCTGCGTGTGCTGGCGGCGGCCATCCGCCTGTGGGAGGGCGGCCTGCCCAAGGACGACAGCCCGGAGTATCTGGAGCAGGATTTGTGCTTCGTGGGTCTGGCGGGCATGATCGACCCGGTGCGTCCGGAGGTGAAGGCCGCCATCCAGCAGTGCCGCACGGCAGGCATCCGGCCGGTGATGATTACCGGCGACCACAAGGATACCGCCGTGGCCATCGCCAAGGAGTTGGGGATATTGGACGATCCCTCGCAGGCCGTTACCGGCAGCGCTCTGGACAGCCTCAGCGACGAGGAGCTGGCCAAGGAGGTGGAGAAGTACAGCGTGTACGCCCGCGTGCAGCCGGAGCATAAGGTCCGCATCGTTAACGCATGGCGCAAGCGGGGTGCCGTGACGGCTATGACCGGCGACGGCGTCAACGACGCCCCGTCTATCAAGTCCGCCGACATCGGTGTGGGCATGGGCATCACCGGCACCGACGTCACCAAGAATGTGGCGGATATGGTGCTGGCCGACGACAACTTTGCCACCATCGTGGGCGCCGTAGGCGAGGGCCGCCGTATCTACGACAATATCCGCAAGGCCATTCAGTTCCTGCTGGCCTCCAATATGAGCGAGGTGCTGGGCGTGTTCGTGGCTACGCTGCTGGGCTTTACCCTGATGAACCCGGTGCATCTGCTGTTCATCAACCTCATCACCGACTGCTTCCCGGCGCTGGCGCTGGGTCTGGAGAAGGGGGAGCCGGACGTGATGGAGCGGCCGCCCCGCCCCTCTGATGACGGCATTTTCGCCGGTGGTCTGGGCTGGGACATCGCCTATCAGGGCATCCTCATTACCGTTATCACGTTGGTCTCCTACATCATTGGCCACTGCATGGAGGTGGGGTATTTCGAAATGCCCAAGGGCGTCTCCGACGACGGCATGACCATGGCCTTCCTGACCATGAGTATGTGCGAGATCTTCCACAGCTTCAATATGCGCTCTCAGCGGCGCAGCGTGTTCAGCCTGCCCAGTCACAACAAGGTGCTGTGGTTGGCCATGATCGGCAGTCTGCTGCTGACCACCGTGGTGCTGGAGGTGCCCTTCATCGCCAACGCCTTCGGATTTACGCCGGTTAGCTGGACGGAGTACGGGATTGCGCTGGGTCTGGCGGTGCTGGTGATCCCCGTGGTGGAGATCGTAAAAGCCTGCCAGCGGGCCCATGGCCGGAGAAAGAAACAGCTTTAAGCCTGTCGGATCACATCCGCCGGGGCGGCTTTTGCCGCCCCGGCGCTCTGTCAGAACCCTATAAAATGCCGGGCCACCGCCCGGCGTTTTTCTTTCTGCGGGAATTTGCGTGGCGGCGGAAAGTGTGGTACAATCATCTATTATGACAAATTCCTCGGAAGGAGGCGTATCTATATGAGCGATGAACGGATGGAGCAAAACCGGCAGCCGGAAAAGACGGATGTGGTGTTCTTTTCCCCGGAGATGCTGCGGCTGGCGGATCAGCACCGGCGGGAGCAGCAGGAGCGGCTGGAGAACTGCCGCCAGGCGGCCCAGAACGGCGATTGCGCCGCAGCGGTGCAGATGGGACTGCATTATTTTTACGGCACCGGCGGCGTGAAGAAGGACCCGGACAAGGCCTTTGCATGGTTCAGCCGCACGGAACCGGACGACCCTACGGCCCTTTACTGGCTGGCGGTGTGCCATGACAACGGCACCGGCGTGGAGCGTGACCCGGTGCGGGCCTTTGAACTGTTTCAGGAGAGCGCCAAGCTGGGCTATCTGCCGGCGGTGTGCGATCTGGGCGTGTGCTACGAAAACGGGCAGGGAACGGAGAAGGATCTGGACCGGGCCATCCAGTGTTATCGCCATGCGGCAGAGGAGGGCTACGCGCAGGGGCAGTGCAATCTGGGGGCCATGTACTACTTCGGCGTGGGGGTGGAGAAGGACTATGGGCAGGCGGCCCGGCTCTTCACCCAAGCGGCGGAGCAGCAACATCCACGGGCGCAGTTCCTGCTGGGCCTGTGCTATGAGTTCGGCAACGGCGTGGAGCAGGACGCTAAAAAGGCGGCGCTTCTGTATCAGGAGGCCGGGAAGGGCGGCAGCGCCGAGGGCCTGTGTGCTCTGGGCGTGCTGCACCACGCCGGAAAGGGCGTGGAGAAGGACGATCGCCGTGCGGCGGAGCTGTTTCGTCAGGCAGCGGAGCTGGGCCTGCCCAGAGCGCAGCTGTTCCTGGGTCACTGCTACGACGACGGCATGGGGGTGGATCAGTCGCCGCCTCAGGCGGTGGAGTGGTTCCGTCAGGCGGCGCAGACGGGCTATCCCGACGCCGTGATGCAGCTGGGGCTGTGCTATCTGTACGGTCACGGGACAGCGACCGACGAGAAGCAGGCGGCGGAGCTCTTTCAGCAGGCCGCCTCGGCGGGGAACATCCGGGCCATGAACGAGCTGGGGCTGTGCTATGAGGCGGGCCGTGGCGTGGAGAAGGATATCCACCGTGCAGCGGAGCTGTACCGTCAGGCGGCGCAGTCCGGTATGGCGGCGGCTCAGTGTAATCTGGGCGTGCTGTACCGGGAGGGCCTCGGCGTAGAGCAGGACGACCGCAAGGCGGCGGCCCTGTTCCGGGCATCGGCAGGACAGGGCTTTGCCCGTGGACAGTTCCTGCTGGGGCTGCACTTGGAGGACGGCCGGGGCATCGATCGGAATGAAAAGCAGGCGGCGCAGGAGTACCGCCGTGCGGCGGGACAGAACTATCCCAACGGCATGGCGGCGCTGGCCCGGTGCTATGAGCACGGCGTCGGGCTGGAGCGCAACCCCTATCTGGCGGCGGATCTCTATGACCGGGCGGCCCGCCGGGGCCATGTGAGGGCGGCCTATGCCCTGGGGAATATGCTGCTCTCCGGCGACGCCATCGGGCAGGATCCGGCCCGTGCGCTGGAGCTGTACCAGCAGGCGGCACAGGCTGGACACATGGGCGCTCTGCGGCAGGCGGGCCGGTGCTATCAGAAGGGGAAGGGCTGCCAAAAGGACGAGGCCAAGGCTTTTGACTGCTTCCGGCGCAGCGCCGAGGGCGGAGACGGCCCGGCAGCGGTGGCGCTGGGATACTGCTACCAAAAGGGCAGCGGCTGCCCGGTAGACGACGCCCAAGCGGCTCACTGGTACGAGGAGGCGGCCCGTCGGGGCCTGCCGCTGGGGCAGTACGATCTGGGCTGCCTATATGAGGCGGGACAGGGCGTTCCACGGGACCGGAGGAAGGCACTGGAGCTGTACCGTCAGGCGGCACAGGAGGTCCCGGAGGCCCGTCAGGCGGTCCGGCGGCTGGAAAAGACCGGCAGAACCCAACGAATCGCCGGCTGGGCGCTGGTGACCTACGCCATACTCATGGGAGCCGGGCTCTGGGAGGGCAGCGCCGGTGACCGGATCATCTGGCTGGCGGTGGCGGCCTTTCCGGCGATGGCCGGAGGGTGCTGCCTGCACTACGGTCGCCGTCTTGCACCGCCGCTGAGTAGGATCGGGCGGATCGCCCTGACGGTTTTAGGGGCCGTGCTGGCCTTCCTCTTTGTGGTGGGGGTCGTGGCGCTGCTGGACCCGGCGGAGGCAGTGGACGGCGCCAGCGTGTGGCTCACCGGCTGCGCCGGTGTCGGTGCGGCAGCCCTGCTGCTGAGCGGCCTGCGGAAGCCTTGTACATAAAACGGCGCAGCGGGGGCGTGTACCAGACGGTACACGCCCCCGCTGCATATGAGAAAGAGAGAGACTCGAAGAAAGCTTCGTTATTTCATCGATCAATGACGGCCGAAGAAGTAGTCGTACAGGTCGCTGTACCCATTTCCGCTGTAGCCGTTATTGCCGTTATTGTAGTTGTTGTCGCCGCTCTGGCTGCTGTCTGCGGTGTCGTCGGTGGTTTGGGGCTGTGCGTCGAAGGTCAGCTGGGTGGTGATCTCCTTGCCGTCACGCAGAACGGTGAGGGTCACGGTATCCCCGGCCTTGAAGCCCTTCTTGGCGGCGGACAGATCCTCCATGGAGGTGATCTGAGTGTCGTTGAGCTTGGTGATGACGTCGCCCAGCTTCAGCCCTGCCTTGTCCCCGGCACCATCGTCCTCCACGGAGTAGACGAACACGCCCTCGGTGGCGTTGATCTTATACTGTGCCGCCATCTGCTGGGTCATGGTGCCGGCGGTGATGGCCATGTAGGCCTTATTGCCGACGGAGCCGTTCTCCATGATGTCCTTGATGATGGACTGCACATCGTTGATGGGAATGGCGAAGCCCAACCCCTCCACCGTGGTATTGGCGTAGCTGGAGTACTTGGCGGACACGATGCCCACCACCTCGCCGTACAGGTTCATCAGGGGGCCGCCGGAGTTGCCGGGGTTAATGGAGGCGTCCACCTGGATCATGTTGAAGGGGGTGCCCTCCACGTTGATGGCACGGTTCACGCAGGATACGATGCCCTGACTCATGGAGAAGGTCAGCTCACCCAGAGGGTTGCCGATGGCCATCACGGTGTCGCCCACGTTGACGTCGGTGGAACTGCCCAGAGTCACAGCCGGCAGATCCTTGGCATCGATTTTCAGCACAGCCACATCGTAGTCGCTGTCGCTGCCCACCAGCGTGGCAGGATAGGTGTCGCCGTTATAGAGGGTGACGTTGATGGAGCTGGCGTTGGCTACCACGTGCTGATTGGTGACGATATAGCCGTCGGCGGTGTAGATGAAGCCGCTGCCGGAGGAAGCGGACTCGGTCTGCTGGCCGAAGATGTTGGTGGACACGGCGGAGCAGTTGATGGAGACCACACTGTTGACCGTGGAGGCGTACACCTCGGCGGGACTCATCAGCGTCTGTCCGTCCACCTTCTTGACGCTGACGGTAGTGGCGGTGCGGCTGCTCTGCTGCACGGTGGTCTTACCGGTGCGGCTGCCGTTCTGGGCCAGAATGGCGCCGCCGAAGCCGCAGGCTGCACTGATGACGGCACAGCTGAGGAGCAGGGCCACCACACGGCCTGCGCCGCAGTGGTGCTTCTTGGGCTGCACCGGGGTGTTTGTCACCACCGGATCGGCGGCGGGCTCCACGGTGGACCCGGCCGCAGACTCTGCGTGGGATTCTGCGTTGGGATCACGATAGCTGAAGTGATACAGGTTGTTCTCGTCATGAAACTCGTTGGACATATGAAAAACCTCCTTTTGGGATATTGCCCATGGCGGGGAACTGTGCTATGATGTTTAGCACCGTTCCGTTTCTTTGTCTATTATCATACCCGGAAAGCTTAATGTAAGCTTTAAGAAACGGATTTTTCTTTGAACATTTTGTAAAGGAGGTGCCGCCGTGCTGAAGCTGGAGGGCCTGAAGCTGGCCCCGGAGGAGAAGGAGGCGGCCCTGCACCGGAGAGCAGCCCGGTTGCTGCACATCCCGGAGGAGGACGTGCTGTCGGTGCAGGTGCTGCGCCGCTCCATCGACGCACGGGAGGAGCTGCATCTGGTGTACACCGTGGCGGCGGAGGTGCGGCAGGAGAAGCAGGTGATGCGCCGCTGCCGGGATCGGCGGGTCAGCCGCTTCGCCCCGGAGCGGTACGCTCTGCCGGAGGTGCTGTCTTCGCCGGAGGTGCCGCCGGTGGTGGTGGGCGCCGGGCCGGGTGGCCTGTTTGCGGCGCTGGTGCTGGCCCGATGCGGCCTGCGCCCCATTCTGCTGGAGCGGGGACGGGACACCACCGCCCGCCAGAGGGACGTGGAGACCTTCTGGCGCACCGGCGTGCTGGATCCGGAGTCCAACGTACAATTCGGAGAGGGGGGAGCCGGAGCCTTCTCCGACGGGAAGCTGAACACCGGCACCAAGGACCTGCGCCACCGGTGGATCTTAGAGGAGCTGGTGCGCTGCGGTGCGCCAGAGAGTATTCTGACGGATGCCAAGCCCCATGTGGGGACGGATATGCTGCACATTGCCCTGCAAAACCTGCGGCAGGAGTTGCTGTCGCTGGGGGCGCAGGTGCGCTTCGGCCACCGGCTGGAGGGACTGGAGAGCCGGGATGGCGTTCTGACGGGGCTGCACGTCCGGACAGGAGAGGGGACGTACCGTCTGCCGGTGCGGGCGGTGGTGCTGGCGCCGGGCCACAGCGCACGGGATACCTTCCAAATGCTGTACGAGGCCGGGGTCCCCATGGAGGCCAAGCCCTTCGCCGTGGGGGTCCGCATCGAGCACCGCCAGCGGGACATGGACGCCGCCCAGTACCGGCAGTATGCGGGGCATCCGTGCCTGCCGGCCTCTACCTATAAATTGTCGTGCCATACAGCGGCGGGCCGGGGCGTGTTCTCCTTCTGCGTTTGCCCCGGCGGACAGGTGGTGGCGGCGGCCTCGGAGCCGGGGCGTGTGGTGACCAACGGCATGAGCCACTACGCCCGCAGCGGCGAGAACATCAACGGCGGGATGCTGGTGGGCGTCACACCGGAGGACTTCGGCACGGATCATCCCCTGGCGGGGGTGGCGTGGCAGCGGCAGCTGGAGGAGGCGGCCTTCCGGCTGGGGGGCGGCGGATTTCTGGCTCCCTGCCAGCGGGTGGAGGACTTTCTGGCCCACCGCCCCTCCACGGGACCGGGAGCGGTGCTGCCCAGCTATCGCCCCGGCGTCACGTGGTGCGACCTCCACGACTGCCTGCCGGGGTTCCTCACGGAGGCCATGGAGGAGGCGCTGCCCCTGCTGGAGCGGAAGCTCCGGGGCTACGCCCAGCCGGATGCCCTTTTGACGGCGGTGGAGACCCGCTCCTCCTCGCCGGTTCGCATCCTGCGGGATGAGAGCGGACAAAGTGCGCTGCGGGGGCTGTACCCCTGCGGCGAAGGGGCAGGCTATGCCGGAGGCATCCTGTCCGCCGCAGCGGACGGTATGCGCTGCGCAGAAAAAATCTGGGAGGTATATTCATGATGAGAAAGCTTGCAGTGGTGGCGGATTACCTGAACGACAGCCACCGTGCTCATATCGAGAAGATGGCCGGGGATGCCGGCTTCACCGTGGACTATTTCACCGAGGGCCATCTGCCCCAGGACCGGGCGGGGGAGTATGAGGTGATCTACGGCACCGTCCCCCCCAAGGAGCTGAAGGCTGCCACGGCCCTGCGGTGGTTCTGCTGCGCCTATGCCGGCATGGATCAGTGGAAGGACGATGCCCTGTACCACAGCCCGGAGGTGATGCTCTCCAACTCCTCCGGAGCCTACGGCGTGACCATCAGTGAGCACATGGTCATGGTGACGCTGATGCTGCTGCGGCAGATGCCCACCGTGCAGGAGTGGATGCACCGCCACGATTGGAGCGACGAGAAGCCCCCCATGCGCTCCGTCTGCGGCAGCCGCATCACGGTGCTGGGTACCGGTGACATCGGCACGTCCTTTGCCCGCCGGGTGAAGGCCATGGGGGCCAAGACCGTGGCGGGTGTCTCCCGCAGCGGCCGCCATGTGGACGATGCCTACGACGCCATGTACACCACGGCGCAGCTGGATCAGGTGCTGCCGGAGACGGAAATTCTGGCCATGGCCCTGCCCGGCACGGCGGAGACGGAGGGCATCCTCTCCCGCAGCCGCATCGCCCTGCTGCCCAAGGAGGCGGTGGTGGTGAACGTGGGCCGTGGCACCGCCATCGATCAGGACGCCCTGATGCAGGCCCTGAACGCCGGACGGCTGGCCGGTGCGGCGCTGGATGTGGTGCGCCCGGAGCCTCTGCCTCCGGAGCATCCCCTGTGGAACACCAAAAACCTCCTGCTGACGCCTCATCTCTCCGGCTTCATGTCGCTGGGCATCACACGGGATACGGCGGTGGCCCTCTTCTGCGAGGATTTCGAGAACTACATCGCCGGCCGGCCCCTGAAGCGGCTGGTGGACCGCCGCAAGGGCTATTGATAACGGGATATAGAAGTATATAGGAGCAGGGCCTGCCGCTATGCGGCAGGCCCTGTTCCTTTGTGCCGCCCCGAAGGGCTTCCTGTTACAGGCTATACCGCAGCGTGCGGTACAGCCGCTGGGTACACCGGGCCAGCGTCCGGGATACCGTGGACTTGCTGATCCCCAGCTCCTGTGCGATGTCCGTGACCCGTTTGCCCTGGGTGAAGTGCATCCGCAGCAGCTGCCGCTGCCGGGGCGTCAGCTCCTCCTCCACCGCCAAGGGCAGATTCACCAGCAGACGCCGGATCTGCTGGCGGTTGTCCTCCTGCTGTCCCTGCTGCCACAGCTGCAGGCTGGCGATATCCAGCGGGTCATAGCGGCCGGAGCCGTCAGATACGGTATGCCGCATAGCGGTGGTACCCCCTGTCATAGTAGTGGGCGGTGTGATACGCCAGCTCACGGGCCTGCCGCCGCAGGGGCATCAGCTCCCGGATGCGCCGCTGCAGACACAGCACCTCCTCCGGGTCCGGGGCCGTCAGCGCCCGCTGATGCAGCTGCCGGATGCGCTCGCCGATAGCGTCGGCGCTGGCGGCATAGTCGTGGGACATTTCCTGCAAGGTCATAGAACTTCCTCCTTCCGATCTCCCCATGTTCCTCCTATGTACGGCGAAAAAATTCGCCGGGAACGCAAAAATACTGTTGACAAACGGGCCTTCATCTGGTAGTATAGATTCGCTGGTCAAATGCTGGTGTAGCTCAGCTGGTAGAGCAGCTGATTTGTAATCAGCAGGTCGGGGGTTCGAATCCGTCCACCAGCTCCAATTTGATATGGGGGATTTCCCGAGTGGCCAAAGGGGACAGACTGTAAATCTGCTGGCAACGCCTTCGGTGGTTCGAATCCACCATCCCCCACCAAGCCGACGAGTCTTGCAAAAGACCCGTCGGCTTTCCTTTTGCCCGGAAGCTGATGCCGTCTTCCGACGGGGCGCAGGAACGATCCTCCGGCCCAGCGGTTCTAAATACCAGTAGCTTTGGATATGATACCCTTGTGATGCCAGTATTCTTGTGACTGAATTAAGACTATCACAAGAATCTTGTTATGTCAAGAGGGAATTAACAAGTTTCTTGTTAAAATGCCTTGACAGAAAACAAGAAATATGGTAGCATCACAGTGAAACCGTCGAAAGAAGTCGAAGGAGGGCGTGACCATGAGCTTTGGCGATCAGCTGAAGAAGCGCCGGGAAGAGCTGGGCCTGTCCCGCTCGGAGCTGGCGGACCGGCTGGGGGTATCCCGGTCGGCGGTGGGCAATTATGAGACCGGCGTCAGCGCTCCCAAGGAGGAGGTGCTGCTGCGGCTGTTCGATGCCCTTCATGTGGAGCCCAACTATCTGTATCGGGATGCCTACCGGGGCGGGGGAGAGGGGGTCAGCGACGAGGAGCGGAGCCTGCTGGAGAAGTACCGACGGTTGGGCCTCTCCGGGCGCCAGACCCTCCACACCGTGGCGGATGCGCTGGGGACCATGCAGCAGGAGCTGCAGGCCGCCGCCCCGGAGCCTGCGCCCCGTGTCATCCCGCTGTATTGCTCCCCGGCTGCAGCGGGCTATGCCGCCCCGGTATTCGGGGAGGATTATGAGCCCTTGCCCGTCACCGGTGAGGTCCCCACAGGGGCGGAGTTGGCGGTGCGGATCCAGGGCGACTCCATGGAGCCCTATATCCACGACGGCGCGGTGGTGTACGTGAACCATGACCCCCTGCGGGCGGGAGACGTGGGCATCTTCTGCGTGGACGGCGATATGCTCTGTAAGCAGTACTACCGGGACCCGCTGGGGGTGGTGTATCTGTTCAGCCTCAACCGCCGCCGGGCGGATGCGGACGTGATCCTGCCCCCCAGCAGCGGCCGCAGCCTCACCTGCTTCGGCCGGGTGATGCTCCACGGCTTGCCTATACCGGAATAAAAAAGACCCGTCGGAAAACCAATGGCTTTCCGACGGGTACTTTTTTCCCGCTCTCACAAAATAAAGCCGCCGTCGCAGGTCAGCACCTGCCCGGTGATGAAGTCCGCCTTGTCCGAGGCCAGAAAGGCCACGGCGTGGGCGATGTCCTCCGGCGTTCCCAAGCGGCCCATGGGAGTTTCCTGCGCCAGCTGAGGCAGTATCTCAGCGGGCAGGGCATCCAGCATATCCGTGCGGATGACGCCCGGCGCCACGCAGTTCACCCGGATGTGGGTGGGGGCCAGCTCCGCCGCCAGAGATCGGGTCAGGCCGATGAGGGCCGCCTTGGTGCAGGAGTAGGTGACCTCGCAGCTGGCGCCCCGCAGTCCCCAGATGGAGGAGGTGTTGATGATGCACCCCTCGTGGTGGTGCAGCATGGCGGGAAGCACCGCCTGAATGGCGTGGTAGGCGCCGTCTACGTTGACGGAGAAGTAGCGGTGCCACAGCTCATCGGTGATGTCCTGAAATAGGGCCTGTCCCGCCACACCGGCGTTGTTCACCAGCAGCGCTACCGGGCCGAAGGCATCCTCCACCTGCCGGACCATGGTATTCACCTGTTCCCGGCAGGCCACATCCGCCTGCACCGCCATCACCCGGCAGCCCTCCCCGGTGAGCTGTTCCACCAGTGACCGGGCGCAGTCCTCCCTCTCCCGATAGTTGATACATACGGCCCAGCCCTGCCGGGCCAGTTCCGTGGCCACGGCCCGGCCGATGCCACGGGAGGAGCCCGTGACCAGTGCGATTTTCTCCATGAAGTGTTCCTCCTTGTGCGCCTACGATGTTCTTTGACAGCAGTATAACAAAAACTTTTCAGATTGGCAAGAAAAGTGTTGACAAACGGGGGACTTTCCGGTAGAATACCTTTGTTCGCACGGTTAGCTCAGCTGGTAGAGCACATGCTTGACGTGCATGGGGTCACAGGTTCGAGTCCTGTACCGTGCACCACACGTCAAAGTCCCGGAATCACTACGGTTCCGGGGCTTTCGTTATTTTGACGAACTTGGTGTTTGGAAGAATCTCCCAAATCACCTGAAAAGTTACAAAAATTGTAGATCGCTCACCGCAAAAAAACAGGCGGCCCTGATATATTGGGCCGCCTGTTTTTGCATATCCGGATGCTTAAAAATCCGTCCTGCACATGAGATAATCCAGCGTCACACCGTATACATCGGTAAAGCGGCCCGCCCAAGTTATGTGACTGCAATCGAAGCTGCGCAAAGCCTTTGTCTCTATGTCGTGTTCGCTGGATGTGTGATGGTTAGAATAATTATATAAAATGTAATTGTATACTGTCCAACAAATGGGGTGCAGTTCAGATCACCCGGTGCCCTTTTTATCCCCGAAGGGCTGGAAAAACCCATCGTGAGAAAATTTTCGCACCCTGCCTGCCGAAGTACCTCCGCTCCGTGAGGATTTTGTATCACACCCGAAAAACTGCCAAATTGTACCATTTGCCCACATGACTTGAAAGACACTCCGCTGCTCTGCGCAGTTTCCACGAAAAAGTCGACAGAATCATTCTGCAATACAGGACTACAAGCAGCATAAACGGACGAACTTTGTTAAATAATAGTTAATATATACGACGAGATAAGTTTTTTGATTGTTAAACTTTAGTCAACTTTACGGTTGCAATTTTTTTATTACGGAGATAGAATAATATCAACATACGATGTGTGTTGTTCCGCCACGGGCGGCATTCAAGATGTAAGGAGAAAAAGTATGTTCAAGAGATTCACCAACGCTTGCGTGCGTGTTGTGAACCGCTGGCTGCCGGATGCATTCCTGTTTGCCGTCATCCTGACCTTCGTGGTCTATGTGGCAGCCATGTTCGCCACCGGCATGGGTCCCATCAAGGTGCTGGCTGCATGGGGCAATTCCGACGGCTTCTGGGGTCTGCTGGCCTTTTCCATGCAGATGGCTCTGGTGCTGGTGCTGGGTTCCGCCATGGCTTCCGCCAAGCCCTGTAAGAAGGTGCTGCGGAAGGCCGCTGGTCTGTGCCACAATAATATGCAGGCTATCGTCATCACCACCATGGTCTCCACCGTGTGCTGCTGGCTCAACTGGGGCTTCGGCCTGGTGGCCGGTGCGCTGCTGGCCAAGGAGGTGGCCAAGCGGGTCCCCACCGTGGACTATCCCCTGCTGATCGCCTCCGCCTATTCCGGCTTCGTCATCTGGCACGCCGGTCTCTCCGGCTCCATTCCCCTGACGCTGGTCACCGGCGCCAAGTTCGGTGAGGTCACCTATCAGGCCGCCATCACCGAGACCATCTTCCACCCCATGAATATCATCATGTGCGCCGTGGTGCTGCTGGCCATGCCCTTCATCAACTACGCCATGCACCCTGACCGGGAGCGTGCCGTCACCATCGATCCCACCCTGCTGGTGGAGGACGAGGATAAGACCTACGAGATCAACACCCCCGCTGAGAAGCTGGAGCATTCCAAGATCCTGTGGGGCATCCTGTGCCTGGCCTTTCTGGTGTATATCATCTACTACTTCGTCACCAACGGCTTTACGCTGGGCCTGAACATCGTGAACATGATCTTCATGTTCCTCGGTATTCTGCTCCACGGCGACCTGCGCCGCTATGTGGACGCTGTGGCGGAAGCCGCCGGCAGCGCCTCCGGTGTGCTGCTGCAGTTCCCCTTCTATGCCGGTATCATGGGTATGATGGTGGTGCAGAATGAGGCCGGTGTGTCTCTGGCAGGCGTCATCTCCCAGTTCTTCGTGAACATCTCCAACAACGTCACCTTCCCCATGCTGTCCTTCCTGGCAGCCGGTATCGTGAACTTCTTCGTTCCCTCCGGCGGCGGCCAGTGGGCCGTGCAGGGCCCCATCATGATGCCTGCCGGTGCAGAGCTGGGCATCGGCGCCGGCCGTACCGCTATGGCCATCGCTTGGGGCGACCAGTGGACCAACATGATCCAGCCCTTCTGGGCGCTGCCCGCTCTGGGTATCGCCAAGCTGTCTGCCCGTGACATCATGGGCTATCTGGTGGTGGTCCTGCTGTTCGTGGGTCTGGTAGCCTGCTTGGGCTTCCTGGCCTGGGGCCTTCTGTTCTGATATCTTCCTATCTTTTCCATACTCCTCAAAGCAAAAGAGGCTGGGTGTCCACCCAGCCTCTTTTGCTGTTTCGATTTTACTTCACCCAGCCCATCAGCTGCACGAAGTTCCAGATGAGCTTGCAGCCATAGAAAATGATCACACCGCCGCACACCTTATTGATGATGTTCAGCATCTTCTCGTTGAACTTGCTGCCCAGCAGCGATACGATGGTGGAGAGACTTAGAAACCAGATCACCGACGCACTGCCGAAGCCGAAGATAAAGGGCAGATCGCCCCCGGTGGGCAGGCTGGCCCGGAAGGCCCCCAGCATCATGGTGCCGTCGATGATGGCCTGCGGATTGAACCACGTCACCACGAAGGCGGTGGTGAACAGCTTCCACACCGGCACGTTTACATCCTTGCCGCCCTCCAGCGATGCCTTGGACCGCAGCAGCCCGATACCGATCCAGATGACGATGAGACTGCCCAGCCCCAGAATGACCTTCTGCAACCACGGCAAAGCCTGCATCAGAGCGCCTGCCCCTAAAAAGCAGGAGACGCCCAGCGAGACGTCCCACAGAATCACGATCAGCGCCGTCAGATAGACCCGGCTGCGCTTCTGAGTCAGGGCGCTGTTGATGACAAACAGATTCTGCAAGCCAATGGGGGCCACATACGCCAATCCCATGGTCAGTCCCTGCAAATAGATGTTCATAGTGGTGATTTTCTCCTTTTTGGTTATTTACTCCGGTTTTGCTACCTGCTATAATGATAACACATTCTCCCCAAAGCGCAAGAGCGCAGATAAAGCTGAGCAGGTAAGGAGGAACTGACCGTGTCCCATTATGACTGCCCCTGTATGGAGAAATGTCCCCTGCACTACGCCATGTCCCTCATCGGCGGCAAGTGGAAGGTGCAGATCCTGTGCTCCGTCACCAACGCCGGGACCATCCGCTACAATGCCCTGCGGGGCAAGCTGGATGGTATCAGCAACACCGTGCTGGCCTCGGCTCTGCGGGAGCTGGAGCGGGACGGATTGATCCTGCGCCGGGAGTATCTGGAGGTGCCGGTGCGGGTGGAGTACGCCCCCACCGAGGACTGCCGCCGCCTGCTGCCCATTCTGGAACAGCTGTCTGACTGGGCGGAGGCTCGGATGCCCGCCGATGAATCCACAACGAAAAAGGAGGAACCGCAATGACCATCCAAGAAGCACTGGAAAAGCTGCAAGGCTATGAGAAAGCCACCTTTGCCCTGAACCACGCAACGGGCCTTATGTACTACGATGGCGCCACCATTGCCCCCAAGGGGACGACGGAGCTGCGGGGCAGCACCCTGGGTGAGCTCTCCCGCATGGGCTATGAGCTCACCACCGCTCCGGAGACGATGGAGATGCTCCGCACCCTTATGGAAAACCGTGAGGAGCTGGAACCCATCACCCGCCGGAAGGCGGAGGAGCTGTGGCGTGACTACGACCGCACCCACCGTGTTCCGGTGGCGGAATACGTAGCCTATCAGGAGCTGTCCGCCAAGTCCGACGCCGTGTGGCACGAGGCCAAGGAGAAGAATGACTTCGCCCTCTTCGAGCCCTATCTCCAGCAGATGTTCGACGCCAGCCGCCGCATGGCCGGCTACTGGGAGCCGGAGAAGGACCCCTACGAGACCATGCTCTCCACCTTTGAGCGTGGCCTGACGGTGGCCCAGTGCGACGCCTTCTTCTCCTCCCTGCGGGAGAAGCTGGTGCCGCTGATCCAACAGGTCACCGCCCACGCCGACCGGGTGGACGACGCCCCCCTGCACCGGGACTACCCCGTGGCGATCCAGCGCCAGTTCTCCGACTTCATCATGGATGTCATGGACATCGACCGAGACCACTGCATCATCGGCGAGACGGAGCACCCCTTCACCATCAACTTCTCCCGTGACGACGTCCGCATCACCACCCACTATTTCCCCGATCAGGTGGCCTCCTCCCTGTATTCCGTGGTCCACGAGGGCGGCCACGCCCTCTATGAGCTCCACACCGGCCGGGAGTTGGCTCGCACCTGCCTTGGAAACGGCGTCTCCATGGGCATCCATGAGAGCCAGTCCCGGTTCTACGAGAACATCATCGGCCGCAGCCGGGCCTTCTGCTCCGTCCTGCTGCCGTGGCTGAAGGAGCACTTCCCGGAGCAGCTGGTGGACGTGACGGAGGAGCAGTTCTACCGCATGGTGAACCGCTCCCAGCCCTCCCTGATCCGCACCGAGGCCGACGAGCTCACCTATTGCCTGCACATCATGGTTCGCTATGAGCTGGAAAAGCAGATGTTCGCCGGCACCATCACCGCCCACGACCTGCCCGCCGCATGGAATCGCCTGTATAAGGAGTACTTGGGCGTGGATGTCCCCTCCGACCGGGAGGGCGTCCTGCAGGATTCCCATTGGGCCAACGGCAACATCGGCTATTTTCCCTCCTACGCCATCGGCTCCGCCTACGGCGCACAGTATCTGCTGGAGATGCAGAAGGATCTGGATGTGGAGGCCGCCGTCCGCTCCGGCAAGCTCACCGCCATCAACCGCTGGCTGGAGGAGAAGATCTGGAAGTACGGCTGCATGAAGGACCCTGTGGCCCTCTTTGAGTCCGTCTGCGGCCCCTTCCGCCCGGAGGAGTACGTGGCCTATCTGGAAAAGAAGTTTACGGAGATATACGAACTGTAATCTATTACGATAATAATACAAAACATTATCGCCCCGGAGCGCTCCACAAAGCCCTCCGGGGCGATTTCTGTCCGCTTACAGCAATATCCGAGACAGAATAAATCGCCCTCCCCCTTGAGGAGAGCGATTTATTTCATTTCCTGTACCAGCTGCTCCAACAATTCCAACTGGCGGCTGCTGAGCCGCCGCAGGGATTTGCTCAGCGACAACAGACGTACCGGGTCTGCGAGTTCTGCTGCAAAAAATTCCTCCGGCGTCACGCCCAGATACTCACAGATGTAGAAGAACGTGGACATGGACGGCAGATTCACGCCGTTTTCGATGTTGTTGATGTACCCGGCGCTCTGCCCCAGCGAAAGACTCATATCACGAGCCGATACGCCCTTGGCCTGCCGCAGCTGTGACATCCGTCGGGCAAACTGCTTCTTCTCCATGACCCACCTCCACGCTTTTTGATAATTGTACTATATAGTCTGCTGAATCTTATCCGGTTATTTAGGATATTTTCTTGACATAACTATTTTAAATAGATATAATGAGAAAAAATACTGTGGAAAGTAGATGGTGATGAAGAGTGGAAGTGCTGATTGGAATCGTTGGTGTGGCAGTGCTGTTTTTCCTACTTTCGGCTCTGTGGGATTTTGCAAAAAAGACGGAAAAGGAACAACAGTGGCAGGCCGTGCAAATGCAGGATCGCAAGCGAAAACAGCAGGCGGAAGAGGAAGCGGAGCGATACCGAACGTCTCTGGTAAAGCGGTATAAAAATAGCCCGTTGACAAGGGAAATCCTAAAGACCATTTGCGACGGGACGGAGCGCAATCCGGAGGAGATCGTCATCGACAAAAGTGGTGCCTCCGGACGTACAGACGGGATGGTGCGCAGCTATGATTTTTTAGCGCATCGTGTCCCTGAACTCACCGATAGCAAAGCGTTTTCCTATGAATATCATCCGATTCAGAATCTTGGCGTTACCGATTGTGTGTTTGTTCGTCAACAAGCCGCACTGGCGGAAGCCATCAGGGAAATTCTGGGAGAGGATTATTCTATTGAACATAAGGATGACGGTCGAATCGTCGTCATGCGGCTGAAGCCAACCAAACGCTTTTAATTTTAACAAGGAGGAACACATCATGGCTCGCTGTTATTATCTGGACTACATCAGCAAGGGCTGCCTCAGTAGCTACGACAATGACGAGTATGTCTGCAAGCTCTGCGGCAAGCACTTTGCCACCAATGACCCGCAGGTGAAGTACACCTGCAACCCCGATTACGGCGAAGAGTATCAGAGATGTCCGGTTTATCGGGACCGCCGCTGACATTAAAAAACCGCTGGCCGTAACGGCCAGCGGTTTTCCTATATTCCCCTCTTACAGCTTTGTGACCATGGGGATGATCATGGGGCTGCGCTTGGTGTGCTTATAGAGGTAGCTGCTCACCGCCGAGCGCACGGCACGGCACACCTCGTTGTCGTCCTTGCGCCGCCGGGCAGCCATTCCGTCCACTGTGGACATGGCCAGCTCCCGCAGCTCCTGCAAAAGCTCCTCGGATTCCTTCACATACACGAAGCCGCGGGTGACGATCTCCGGCTCACACAGCAGCCGGTGGTCGTGGGAGGACATACTCAGTACCACCACCACCATGCCGTCCTCGGCCAGCAGCTTCCGGTCATTGAGCACCACAGCACCCACCTCACCCACGCCGGAGCCGTCCACAAAGACCTCTCCGGCGGGTACGGAGGCCTCGCACTTCATGTGCTTGGTGGTCAGCTCGATGACGGAGCCGTTTTCGGCCACGCAGATGTTCCGGGGGTCCATGCCCATGGCCTCCGCCACCCGCTTGTGGATCTGCAGCATCCGCTGCTCACCGTGCAGGGGAATGAAGAACTTGGGCTTGGTCAGGGCGTGGATGATCTTCAGCTCCTCCTGGCAGGCGTGGCCCGACACGTGCAGCATATCCGCCTTGTCGTACACCACGTCGGCGCCCTTGCGGAACAGCTCATTGATGACCCGGCCCACCGTCACCTCGTTGCCGGGGATGGCGGAGGCGGAGATAATGACCTTGTCCTGCGGCCCGATATCGATCTGCTTGTGGGTGGAAAACGCCATCCGGTACAGGGCGCTCATCTCCTCACCCTGAGAGCCGGTGGTGATGATGACCTGCTGCTGGGGCGGCAGGCCCTTGATGCGGTTGATGTCCATCAGCACGCCCTTGGGGATCTTCATATACCCCAGCTCCGTGGAGACCTTCATGATGTTCTCCATGCTGCGGCCGGTAACGGCCACCTTCCGCCCGCAGGCGGCGGCAGCGTCAATGATCTGCTGGATGCGGTGGACGTTGCTGGCGAAGGTGGTGACGATGATGCGCTGCTTGCAGCCGGTGAACTGCCGCTGGAAGGTCTTGCCCACCATCCGCTCGCTCATGGTGTAGCCGGGGCGCTCCACGTTGGTGGAGTCCGCCAGCAGCGCCAGCACCCCCTCCTTGCCCAGAGCGCCGAACCGGGCCAGATCGATGACCTCCCCGTCAATGGGGGTGGAGTCGATCTTGAAGTCGCCGGTGTGGACCACCACGCCCATGCGGGTGTGGATGGCGAAGGCCACGGAGTCGGCAATGGAGTGGTTCACGTGGATAAATTCTACTTGAAATTTTCCGGCCTTCACCGTCTGGCCCGCCTCCACCGTCACCAGCTTGGTGCTGTCCAGCAGCCGGTGCTCCTGCAGCTTCAGCTTGATGAGTCCAGCGGTAAAGCGGGTGCAGTAGATGGGCATATTCACCTGCTTGAGGACGTAGGGGATGGCCCCGATGTGGTCCTCATGGCCATGGGTGATGAACAGGCCCCGCAGCCGGGATCTGTTCTTGATGAGATAGGTGACGTCGGGGATGACGCAGTCGATGCCGTACATATCATCGCCGGGGAATGCCATGCCGCAGTCCACCACAATGATCTCCCCGCCGTACTCATAGGCGGTCATGTTCTTGCCGATCTCGTTGAGACCGCCCAGAGGAATGATCTTCAATTTTTCTGCCATATGTGTTGTATATTCTCCTTTACAAGATAAGTAGCGCACAGACAGACTGCCCGTCGGCGGACGCAGCTGCTCCGCAAACGGACACGGCAAAATAGAGGCGGCTCCCGACGTTTCTCTGCGGCGCTGTATCGCCGGAGAAGTCCGGCGGCCCGCCCGACTGTCCTGTGCAAAAGTGGTGAGGGGAATCCCCTCGTTTATTTGATCACGAAGGCCCGCCGCCTCCGCAAAAAATACAAAAAAGGCCATCGCTTTTCAACGATTTACACAAAGTATATCATATTTCTCCGCATTTGTACAGCCTTTCTTTCCCCCTTTTTTCGCCGCCCCTCGCAAAACCCGCATTTCCCCGATCCCTCCGCCGAAAAAATACCCCGGAAAAGACTTTTTCAAACCGATAAGAAAGACGTTGTAGCAGAGGAAAAACTATGCTATAATAATGTAATTCAAAATGGCGGAACAGCGCAGTCCGCCAAAACAGGGAGGGATGCGCCTTGAATAAACGGATCGCCCGACTCCTCCGGACGAATATCACGATCTTCTCGCTGTGCCTGGTGCTGTTTGCCCTGGCAGCGATCCCCTTTGACGTGCGCCTCGCCATTGGCGAGGGCGTGGCCGCCGTGGCCTTTTTCCTGCTGGGCCGCCGCCGCAGCAAGGCTACCCAGCAGAGTCTGCGCCAGTATATCCAGCGGTTTTACGGCGGCATGGACTCCGCCCGCTCCAGCAATATGCTCTTCACCCCCCTGCCCATGATGGTCTTTGATCTGGCCACGGAGGATATCCTCTGGAGCAGCGAGAGCTTCCTCCAGCTGACGGAGCAGCGGGAGGGCATCTTCGATGCCCATCTGGAGACGGTGTTCCCCAATATCTCCTTCCACTGGCTGCTGGAGGGCAAGACCGAGGCCCCGGAGACCGTGGTGTGGAACCACCGCACCTATCGAGTGTTCGGCGGCGTCAGCCACCCGGAGGGCGGCCAGAGCGCACTGGCCACCACCTACTGGATGGACGTCACCGACACCGAGGAGATGCGCCGGACGCTGGAGCTGACCCGGCCGGTGGTAGCCATCCTCATGGTGGATAACTACGAGGACCTGATGAAGGCCACCCCGGAGGGCAAGCGCTCTGCGGTGCGGGCCATGCTGGAGGAGAAGCTGAGCCAGTGGTCCGCCGGCAGCGAGGGGATGATGTTGAAATACGACCGGGACCGCTACCTCTTTGTGTTCGAGGAGAAGAGCTTCTCCGACTTTGCCGCCAAGCGCTTCGACGTGCTGGATGCCGTCCGTGAGGTGGTGGCCGGGGAGGGCGTGGCAGCCACCCTGTCCATTGGCGTGGGCCGGGATGCCGACAGCTTCGAGGCCCTGTTCAAAAACGCCTCCGTGGCGCTGGAAATGGCCCTGAGCCGTGGCGGCGATCAGGCAGTGGTGAAGGACAAGCTGAATTTCGAGTTCTACGGCGGCCGCTCCAAGGCTACGGAGAAGCGCACCAAGGTGAAGTCACGGGTCATGGCCAATGCGCTGGCGGAGCTCATCGACGAGGCCAAGCAGGTCTACGTCATGGGCCACAGCTATGCGGATATGGACGCACTGGGCGCCGCCGCAGGCGTGTGCGCCATCGTCCGCAAACGTGGCAAGAAGTGCCGCATCGTCATCGATACGGAGAATAACGCCGCCCATCCGATGCTGCGCCGCCTGCAGGCCCTGCCGGAGTATCAGGGGGCCTTCCTCAGCGGCGATGATGCCTTCCTGCGGGTCCAGCCGGAGACGCTGCTGGTGGTGGTGGATACCAACCGCCCCGGCAGCGTGGAGTCCGAACCTCTGCTGGACGCCTGCAACCGGGTGGCGGTCATCGACCACCACCGCCGGGGCAGCAGCTACATCGACAAGATGGCCCTGAACTACCACGAACCCTACGCCTCCTCAGCGTCGGAGCTGGTGACGGAGCTGCTCCAGTATCTCATTGAGCCGGGCGACCTGCTGAAAGCGGAGTCCGAGGCGCTGCTGGCCGGCATCGTGCTGGACACCAAGAATTTCACCAATCGCACCGGCGGCCGCACCTTCGAGGCGGCAGCGTACCTGCGCCGGGCCGGGGCGGATACGGCGGACGTACAGCGGATGTTCCAGAGCGACCTCCAGTCCATGATCTCCCGCTACGATATCATCCGCCGGGCGGAGCTCTACCACGGCGACATCGCCATTGCGGCGCTGGATCAGGAGTGCGACCGGGTCATTGCCGCCAAGGCCGCCGACGAGATGCTGACCCTGCAGGGGGTCCGTGCATCCTTCGTGCTGTACCGTAAGGATGACGGTATTTACATCTCCGCCCGCTCTCTGGGCGAGATCAACGTACAGGTGCTGGTAGAGACGCTGGGGGGCGGAGGCAACTCCACCACCGCCGGCGGCCAGTGCTCCGGCATGACGGTGGCGGAGGCGAAGACCACGCTGCTGCGTGCCATTGATAAGTATTTTGAAGAATAAGGAGGAATAATTCCATGAAAGTGATTTTGCAGCAGGATGTCCGGGGTAAGGGCAAGAAGGGCCAGATGATCGAGGTGGCCGAGGGCTACGCCCGCAACTTCCTGCTTCCTAAAAATCTGGCGGTGCTGGCTACCGCCGACGCCATGAACACCATGAAGATGCAGGCCAAGGCCAAGGCCAAGGCCGATGCAGAGGCCAAGGCCGCCGCACAGGAGCTTGCCGGGAAGCTGAAGGGCTGCCAGGTGAAGATCGCCGCCAAGGGCGGCGCCGGCGGCAAGCTCTTCGGTGCCGTCACCGCCAAGGAGATCTCCGAGCAGCTGAAGGCCCAGCACGATATGGAGCTGGACAGCAAGAAGCTGGTGCTGGCGGAGCCCATCAAGACCTTCGGCAGCTTCGAGGTCAAGGCCAAGCTGGGCTTTGAGATCACTGGCACCGTCTATGTGCTGGTCTGCGAGGAGAAGTAACTTCCCTTTGGTCTTGCCGGCGCTTTTGGGGCTTGACAGTCCCTTCTGTTTGTCTCCGACGGGTACTTTCTTTCGCTACTGAAAGAAAGTTACCCGCCGGAGGCAAACAAAAAGCCCCCGCCGGAGGCAAAAAGAAAAGCACACCCCACCCCCTTCAGAAAAATCCCCGAAAGGAGTTCCCTCATGGATGAATTGCTTCTGCGGCAAATGCCGCACTCCACAGAGGCAGAGCAGGCCGTGCTGGGCTCCATGCTCATTGACGCCGCCTGCGTCAAGGACGTGATGGACCAGCTTCAGCCGGACGATTTTTACCTCCGTCAGAACCGGGAAATTTTCGAGACTATCTACACCATGTTCGTCTACTCCCGCCCCATCGACGGCCTTACCGTGGCCGGGGAGCTGGAGAAGGCGGGCCTCGCCAACGATGGCACACGGGCGTATCTGGCCCAGCTGATGGAGGTGACGCCCACCTCTGCCAACGTGCTGGAGTATGTGCGTTTGGTGCGTGAGAAAGCGCTGCTGCGGTCGGTGGCCGCAGCGGCGGCGGAGATCACCGCCATGGTGCAGGAGGGGACCGGCGCCCCCGGCGACGTGCTGGAGGCGGCGGAGCAGAAGATCTACGCCATCCGCCGGGGCCGCAGCGCCCAGAGCATGGCCACCATTCAGGTGGTGCTGCAGGAGGTCATGGAGCATCTGGCGGAGCTCAGCGCTCAGGGGGGCAAGACCCTGCCGGGTCTGTCCACCGGCTTTTCGGCGGTGGACGGTAAGATCAACGGCTTGAACAAGTCGGACCTGCTGTTGCTGGCCGCCCGTCCCGGCATGGGCAAGACCAGTATGGCTCTGAACGTAGCCCTGAACGCCGCCAAGGAGTCCGGCCAGACGGTGGCCGTCTTTTCTCTGGAGATGTCCCGTGACCAGCTGGTGACCCGCCTGCTAGCCAGCGAAGGCCTCATCGAAAATACCCGCCTCATCAGCGGCGACCTGCGGGAGAGCGACTGGGTGAAGATCGCTGAGGGCGCCTCCTCCCTGAGCCGTCTGGATATCCGCATCGACGATAATCCCCTGCTGACGGTGGCGGACATGAACGCCAAGTGCCGCCGCATCGAGAATCTGGGTCTGGTGGTCATTGACTACCTCCAGCTGATGACCTCCGCCGGCGGAAAGGGGTATAGCGGCGAGAACCGCCAACAGGCGGTGTCGGATATCAGCCGTATGCTGAAGATCATGGCCAAGGAGCTGCAGGTGCCGGTGCTGTGCCTGTCCCAGCTGTCCCGTGCCAACGAAAAGCGTGAGGACAAGCGCCCCATGCTGTCGGACCTGCGTGAGTCCGGCGCCATTGAGCAGGATGCCGATATCGTCATGTTCCTGTATCGTGACGATTACTATAAAGAGGATTCGGAGAAGCGCAACATCGCCGAGTGCATCGTGGCCAAGAACCGCCACGGCGAGACCGGCAAGGTGGAGCTGCGCTGGATGCCGGAGTATACCACCTTCGGCACCTTGGAAAACCGCTACGACGAGGAGTAACGAGTCATGGATCTGATGCCGTGGATGCAGCAGCAGGGGATGCTGCCCGCCGCCGGGGAGACGGTGCTGTGCGCCGTGTCCGGGGGCCGGGACTCCGTGTGCCTGCTACACTATCTGGCGTCGCTGGGTCGCCGCCGGGGCTTTGCCGTAGCCGCCGCCCACTATAACCATCTGATGCGCCCCACGGCGGGACGGGACGAGGCTTTCGTGGCCGGGCTCTGCCGGGAGCTGGGCGTGCCGCTCTATGTGGAGCGGGGCGACGTCCGGGCCATTGCCCGGCAGGAGGGCTGGGGCGTGGAGGAGGCAGGCCGCCGCCTGCGCTACGACTTTCTGGAGCGCACGGCCGACGCCATCGGAGCCTCCCGCATCGCCACCGCCCACCACCTGTCGGATCAGGCGGAGACGGTGGTGCTGAACCTGCTGCGCGGCACCGGCCCGGAGGGGCTGGCGGGCATTCCCCCGGTGCGGGGACGGCTGATCCGCCCCCTGCTCCAGACCCCTCGGCAGGAGATCGAGGCCTATCTCACGGCCCACGGGCTGGGTCATGTAGAGGACGAGACTAACGACAGCATGGATTTCACCCGCAACCGCTTGCGGCGAGAGGTGTGGCCCCTGCTGGCACAGCTCCACCCCGCTCCGGAACGGAGCATCGCGCGGGCCGCCGCTATCCTGCGGCGGGAGAATGTTTTTCTGGATCGGCTGGCCCGCTCCTATCTGGAGACAGCCGTATCCGATTGTCCGTCAGCCGGTGAGCCCAATGCCCCGGAGATCTCTGGCCGCCGGGACCCCGCTGCACCCAGCCCTGCACCGCCTCCCGGCACGTTGCCGGAGGAGTCGTCAAAGTCGGATAAGCCCTCAGAATGTACACGCACGGGCGATATTTCGCCTGATTTCACATCGGCACCCACCGCCGTATCGGTGTCCGAAGCTGTGCTGCGATCGGCACCGGAGGAGCTGCGGCCCCGGATGCTCCGGCTGCTGCTGGAGCGGCTCCCCGTCGGGAAGAAGGATGTATCCGCCGCCCACATAGAGGCCCTGCTGACCCTTCGGGAGGGCGGGATGCTGGATCTGCCGGAGGGCGTCACGGCATGGCGGGAGAAGGATGTGCTGCATCTGGAGATGACGCCGCCCCTGCCCCTACCCCTGACCCTGTCGGAGGGGGAGCAGGTCTGGGGAGACTATCTCGTCCGGGTGTGGAGAAGCGAAAAAAATACCCCGCCCCCTGACGGAGAAGGGCTGTCCAAAACGGGCCGGTTTTCGGACCATATCCTGACGCTTTCGGACGGTGGGAAAATGTCCGAATGGACACTCCGCTGTCCGCAAAGGGGAGACGGTCTGACCCTGCCGGGGGCCAGAGGCCGCCGCAGCGTCAAGCGCCTGCTGACGGAGCGGGGGATGCCGCCCCGGCGACGGCGAACCACCCCGGTGGTGTGTATAAACGGAGAACCCGCCGCCGTATACGGCGTGGGTACAGATCAGAGATTTTTGCCGGGGAAAGACGGCAGCAGTATAAATATTTTGATGATTGAGAAAGATCAGGAGGAAGAAAGTAATGGCTAAGAGCAATATGGATCAGGACATCCTGAAGGTCCTGTTCAGTGAGCAGGAGATCCATGACCGCATTCAGGAGATGGGCAATCAGCTCTACGATGAGTTCCACGACAGGAACCCGCTGTTTGTGGGCGTTTTGAATGGGTGCTTCCTGTTTATGGCGGATCTGGTGCGGGCCACCCAGTGCAAGAGCGAGGTGGAGTTCATCGGCCTGTCCTCCTATCAGAACGCCACCAAGTCCTCCGGCGTGGTGCAGATCACCCGTGATCTGCAGCGGGATATCTCCGGCCGGGATATCATTGTGGTGGAGGATATTCTGGACTCCGGCAACACCCTGTACTTTTTGAAGGACTATATGCTGGCCAAGGGAGCCAATAGCATCACCATCGTCACCCTGCTGGACAAGCCCTCCCGCCGGGAAAAGCCCATTTACCCCGATCTGGCGGGCTTTGAGGTGCCGGACGAGTTCGTGGTGGGCTTCGGGCTGGACTACTGCCAGCAGTATCGCAATATGCCCTACATCGGCGTGCTGAAGCCGGAGGTATACAGTAAGTAAGCGACAGCGCAGGAGAAGCGGCGCTGTGCCGGCAGAGGGCCGGCGGTCGGAAGGAGGAATGGTCTGTGGAGGAACGGAAGCGGGGTTATCAGGGCCGGCGGCTGGCCGGTGCGACCCCCAGGCAGGAGCCGGAACGCCGGGGCAGCCGTACCCGGCAGGCGGAGGATAAGGCCCGCCGGGAGCGGGACCCGTGGGAGATGACCCCGGAGGAGAAGGTATCTCCGGTAGAGGCCACGTCGGCAGAGGAGGCTCAGGCAGAGCCGAGGGAGCAGTCTGTCCGGCAGGTGGAGGATAAGGCCCGCCGGGAGCGGGACCCGTGGGAGATGACCTCGGAGGAGACTGCTCCGATAACGCCGGTAGACGGGGAGTCCGTCTCGGCCGGCCGGAGAGCCGCTTCGGTGGCCGGAGGTAAAGCGGCACCGGCGGCGGACTTTGACAGCATGATCGGTTCTGCCGACGGGGCGAGCGCCGACCATGCAGCCGGTGCGGCGGGTCCCGATGATGCAGCCGGACTCGATGGGGAAAGCAGCTCCGGCGGGGCGGCGGTCAAGAAGAAAAAGAGCGGCTTTGCCGCCTTTTGGTCGGATTTCGGCTATCTCATCGTCACGGCAGTGGTGGTGGTGCTGGTGTTCCGGGTACTTTTGCAGCTGAGTTGGGTACCCTCCGGCTCCATGGAGACCACCATCCCCAAAAAGACGCTGCTGATCTCGTGGCAGCTGCCCTATGTGATGGGCGACCCGGTGCCGGAGCGGGGGAACATCGTCACTTTCTGGAGCGACGAGCTGGATAAGCTGCTGGTAAAGCGGGTCATCGGCCTGCCGGGGGACACGGTGTCCTTCTCTGGCGGCTATGTCTACATCAACGGCCAGCGGCTGGAGGAGGACTACCTGGACCAGCAGGGCGGGACGATCAGCCCCAACCAGACCTCCTTTACCGTGCCGGAGGGGTGCCTGTTTTTCTTAGGTGATAATCGCTCCGGCTCTAATGATGCCCGGTACTGGGAGGAGAGCTATATCCCGGTGGGCAATGTGAAGGCCCATGTGCTGCTGGCCATTTCCCTGACCGGGGGCAGCAGCTGGCAGGGCGTGCGGGCCATCGGCTGAGAGGAGGAAAGCATTTGGCAGAACGAAGAAAGATCGGTTTCGGCACCATTTTGATGGTGATTTTGGCGGTATGCGTGGTGGCCTATGTGGTGTCCGCCATGCGGACCGCCGGGGACATCCCCTACTCTGAGCTGCGGCAATACTTTTTAGAGGAGAAGGTGCAGGAGTTCTCCATCAGCGACACCCGGATCACGGCCAAGCTGAAGGGGGGCAGCACCGTTACCTCCGACCTGTACGACTTCGACCTGTTCTATCAGGATCTCAACGAGCTGGTGCAAAAGCAGTATGACAGTGGCATTATCACCGCCTATAACTATCACGCAGACCACTCCACCAACTGGCTGCAGCTGCTGCTGCCGTATGTGCTGGCGTTTTTGGGCTTCATTTTGCTGATGAATCTCATGAACCGCATGGCCGGCGGCGGAGCCGGGGCGCAGGACAAGCTGTCCCGGTTTGGAGAGGCCAAGGTCAGTACGCCGGGAGAGAAAAAGGTCACGTTTCAGGATGTGGCCGGGGCCGACGAGGAGAAGGAGGAGCTGCGGGAGATCGTGGAGTTCCTCCGGGAGCCCCAGAAGTATCTGGACCTGGGGGCGCATATCCCCAAGGGCGTGCTGCTGGTAGGCCCTCCGGGTACCGGTAAGACGCTGCTGGCCAAGGCGGTGGCCGGTGAGGCGGGAGTACAGTTTCTGTCCATCTCCGGCTCGGACTTTGTGGAGATGTATGTAGGCGTAGGCGCCTCCCGTGTGCGGGATCTGTTCCAGCAGGCCAAGAAGAGCGCCCCGGCCATCATCTTCATAGACGAGATCGACGCCGTGGGCCGTCAGCGTGGCAGCGGTCTGGGTGGCGGACACGACGAGCGGGAGCAGACCCTGAACCAGCTGCTGGTGGAGATGGACGGCTTCGGCTCCAACGAGGGCGTGGTGGTGCTGGCTGCCACCAACCGTGTGGATATTCTGGACCCGGCGCTGCTGCGTCCGGGACGGTTCGACCGGCAGGTCTATGTGGGGCTGCCGGACATCAAGGGCCGGGAGGAGATCTTGCAGGTACACGCCAAGAACAAGCCGCTGGCGGAGGACGTGGATCTGAGACAGATCGCCCGTGGTACCGCAGGCTTTACCGGCGCCGATCTGGAGAACCTTCTCAACGAGGCGGCCCTGCTGGCGGGACGGAGCAGCGAGTCCTTCATCACCATGAAGGATCTGCAGGAGTCCATCATCAAGGTCATCGCCGGGCCGGAGAAGCACAGCCGGGTCATCCCGGAGAAGGAGCGGCGGCTGACAGCCTATCACGAGGCGGGACACGCCGTGGTGATGCACGCACTGCCCGATCTGGACCCGGTGCATCAGATCACCATCGTTCCCCGGGGCGAGGCGGGCGGCATGACCATCTATCTACCGGACGAGGATCGGTCGTACCTCTCCCGCAGCTATATGCTGGACCGCATCGCCGGGCTGCTGGGCGGCCGGGCGGCGGAGCAGCTGGTGCTGGGGGATATCTCCACCGGGGCCTCCAATGACATCAGCCGTGCCACGCAGCTGGCCCGGAAGATGGTGGGCACCTACGGAATGTCGGAGCAGCTGGGCAACGTGGCCTTCGACGCCGGACACGACGAGGTGTTCATCGGCAAGTCCATGGCCCAGACCCGGCCCTACTCCGAGAAAACGGCGGCGGAGATGGACGGCGAGATCCGCCGCATCATGGACGACGCCTACGCCCGCTGCATCGCCATTCTGGAGCAGTACCGGCCCCAGCTGGTGGAGGTGGCGGAGTATCTGCTGGCCAACGAGACCATGACGGCAGAGGAGTTCGAGAAGGTATTCCGGACGGAGTGAGGCATTGACAGCGCCTTGCTTATGGGGTAAAATAACGGGGTATCCGCCTCCGTAGCTCAGCTGTATAGAGCGACCGCCTCCTAAGGTTGTGCTCTACCAGCTGCCTTACGGGGAAAAGTGATCGTTGCCAGTCTCAATTTAATATAAGTCTCTGTAGCTCAGCAGGATAGAGCGTTCGCCTCCTAAGGTTGTGCTCTACCAGCTGCCTTACGGGGAAAAGTGATCGTTGCCAGTCTCAATTTAATATAAGTCTCTGTAGCTCAGCAGGATAGAGCGTTCGCCTCCTAAGCGAAAGGCCGTGGGTTCGAATCCCGCCAGGGACGCCAGCAAACACGCCGAAAACCTTTGGCTTAACAGTGATAAGGAACTAATTTACTTATCAACTGT
>ERZ1673746.83-NODE-83-length-128495-cov-22.058183_pt1 | contig 128495 bp, 109 predicted proteins | sample MGYA00580205_ERZ1673746 | MGnify/ENA primary metagenome ERZ1673746 (study PRJEB41218, sample SAMN15661771) | gut metagenome | host: Homo sapiens | place: Canada: London | collected 2015-08-20/2019-03-30 | study: EMG produced TPA metagenomics assembly of...
GACCTTGGCGACTGCTTACAATCCCGGAATGTGCCTTTTGGCACTTCCGGTGATTATATAGATTTTTGAATTTAAGATGCCGAAAAGGAGACGACGAAGCGATGGAATATCAGGTACAGGAAAATTGTCTGACGATTTATCTTCCGGCAGAAGTGGATCATCATAATGCGGAGGAGATGAAGCGTAAGGCAGATAAACTAATCGATCGAAATCACATTAAATACGTGATCTTTGATTTTGAAAATACAGATTTTATGGATAGTTCCGGTATCGGAGTTATTATGGGGCGATATAAAACGATTTCTCTGATCGGAGGAGAAGTGTGGGCGGTGCATACAAATGCACGCATCCGTAAAATACTGACTTTGTCAGGGGTGACAAAAATAATGCAGATCTATGAGGAGGAAGAAGAATGACACCTGCAAATGAAATGGAATTAAAGTTTGACAGCAGGTCGGCGAACGAAGGCTTTGCCCGCGTGGCGGTAGCGGCGTTTATGACGCAGTTGAATCCGACGGTAGAGGAGGTTGCAGATGTGAAAACCGCCGTGTCGGAAGCTGTGACAAACGTCATTATCCACGGATATGAAAAAGAAGTACGCAAAGTATATATCAAATGTATGATTGAAGAAAACATATTTACAGTGGAAGTGTGCGATCAGGGAAAAGGAATTGAGAATATCGAGGAGGCAATGTGTCCGATGTATACGACCAGACCGGATCAGGATCGGTCAGGTATGGGATTTGCGTTTATGGAGGCGTTTATGGACAGCGTGGAAGTAGAGTCTGAACTCGGGAAAGGAACGCGGGTGCGGATGAAAAAGGCAGTCGGAAAAGGCAGGGATATATGGACGACACAATCGCTTTGATCAGAAAGTCACACAGTGGGGATAAGGCGGCAAGAGAACAGCTTGTAAAAGAAAATGTCGGACTGGTGCACTGTGTCGTGAAACGTTTTCTTGAAAGGGGCGCGGAACGCGAAGACTTGTTCCAGATAGGGAGCATCGGCTTGCTTAAGGCGATCGATAAGTTTGATCTGACATATAATGTAAAGTTTTCTACTTATGCAGTTCCGCTTATTTCCGGGGAAATCAAGCGTTTCCTGCGGGATGACGGAATGATAAAAGTGAGTCGTTCGCTAAAAGAGATCGCTTATAAAAGCGTACAGGCAAGAGAACGTCTCATCAGTTCGCTGGGGCGCGAGCCGACAATAGAAGAGTTATCAGAAGAAGTCGGAGTGGAAAGAGAAGAACTTGTACAGGCGATGGAGGCGGGATGCGAGATTGAATCCATTTACCGGCCGGTTCATCAAAAAGAAGGAAGCGAGATACGGCTTCTTGATAAATTAGAAGAAAAAGAGAAAAGAGAAGACAAGATCTTGGATCTGATCGTTCTCAAAGAACTTCTCGAGACACTGGATGAAGAAGAAAAACAGTTGATTTTTCTTCGGTATTTTGCTGATCGGACACAGAGCGACGTAGGAAAGATCATGGGAATTTCTCAGGTGCAGGTGTCGAGATCCGAGAAACGGATCATTGAAAAATTAAGAAAAAAAGGAGGAAGATAAAAGAATCGTATAAAATCCGGCAAAGGCAGCATACTACAGTAAAAAGAAGTGGATTTACTGAAAAATGCAGTGAAAAGGAGTCGGATCATATGATGGAAGATGGAAACGGACGAAAAAAAGTATGGATTTGTCTGTCGATTGTCGTGCTTGCGGCGGTTGTAATCGGAGCAGTGTATTACATGAATATGCCGAAGGAACACTCGGAAGAAGGATTTTTAATCCGGAGAGAAAGCGAGGACTGTGCGGATGGCATCAGGGAAAACGCTCTATATTAAAGGCGATAGAGATGTGGAGGTGACTAAGCCGGATGTAACACTTGCAGATCTGCTTTCTATGGAGTGCTCCGATCAGTCGCTTCTTCCGAAGCTTAAAACAATGAAAATATTGAAGTTTAAGAAAACGGGCAATCAAAGATGTGTGATTTCGGTGCTGAAAATAATCGCATGTATCCACGGCCAATATCCGGATATGGAAGTGCAGAATCTGGGAGAAACAGATATGATCGTAACATACGAAGATCAGAAAACACCGTCTTATGCATGGCATCTTACAAAAACTGCCTTTGTGACGGCTGTGACATTTTGCGGGGCGGCATTTTCGATCATGGCGTTTAATAACGATGTAGATGTAACGAAACTGTTTGATCAGATTTATCATCTTGTCACCGGAAATAAGCCGGGCGGCATAACGATTTTGGAAATCGCATATTCTGCCGGGCTTATGATCGGTATTTTGATCTTTTTCAATCATTTCGGGAAACGCCGTTTTACAGTAGACCCTACGCCGATGGAAGTGCAGATGCGGGTGTATGAAAACGATATTCAGACAACGCTTATTGAAAATGCGGCAAGAAAAGAAAAAGAGATCGATGTCGGAAAAGGAGGCGGTATCCATGGGACAGGCGGCTGAGGTGATCGTGGAAGAGCTTGTGCTGGCTCTTGTCGGATTGAGTGCAGGGGCGGCTGTGGCAGGCGGCTTATTTTCTTTTATCGTGGAACTCGGAGTGATCGCTGATTTTGCCGATCGGACACACACGGGAGACAAATTGCTTTTCTATGAAACATGTGTGGCGCTTGGCGGAATAATCGGAAATATCGTTTTTCTTTTTTACTCTTTTGCGCCGAATGCGGTATCGTTTGCTTCTGCGTCTTTTGCGTCCGGGGCGGTACAAGTTCTGTTTGGGATTTTTGCCGGGATTTTTGTCGGATGCTGGTCGATGGCGCTTGCGGAGATATTAAATGTTTTTCCGATCTTTATGCGCCGCGCGCGAATCGTCAGATACGCGTCTGTTTTTGTGATCGGCGCAGCCATAGGAAAAGGATTGGGAGCAGGATTGTTTTTCTTAAAAGGCTGGTAGAAGATGAAAGACAAGGCGGGATTTCAACAGGAAAATTATCTTGAAAGAGGCAGGGTTTTGGACTATCATTAATCTTAGTATTCTGAAAACAGGAAGCCCCTTGGCTTCAGACAATGGTAGTTCACTGCAGAAAGTCTGTCATATAGGGTGTATGAGATATTGTTTGGAAGATGACGATAGATTTAAGACACGGAAAGGAACGAAAACAGTATGCTTCAGATAAAAGAAATATGTAAGGAATACCGGACGGGAAGTCTTGTTCAAAAAGCGCTTGATAAAGTGAGCCTGAATCTGCGTGATAATGAGTTCGTGGCGATTTTAGGACCAAGCGGTTCGGGGAAAACGACGCTGTTAAATGTCATCGGAGGATTGGACAGGTATGACGGCGGAGACTTGATCATAAACGGGATTTCGACGAAGAAATACAAAGACCGGGACTGGGATTCGTATCGGAATCACACGATCGGTTTTGTGTTTCAAAGTTATAATCTGATCCCTCATCAAACACTTTTGGCAAATGTGGAACTGGCGCTTACGATTTCGGGAGTAGGCAAAGCGCAGCGCAGAGAACGTGCGAGACAGGCGTTGGAGAAAGTTGGCTTAGGCGAGCAGATCCACAAGCGCCCGAGTCAGCTTTCCGGCGGACAGATGCAAAGAGTTGCCATTGCAAGAGCGCTTGTAAATAACCCGGATATCCTCCTTGCCGATGAACCCACAGGGGCGCTTGACAGCGAGACAAGTATTCAGGTGATGGAGCTTCTTAAAGAGGTTGCGCAGGACAGGCTTGTTGTTATGGTAACTCATAATCCCGAGCTGGCGCAGCAGTATGCTACAAGAATCGTTGAGTTAAAAGACGGAAAGATTCGTTCGGACAGCGATGCATTTTATGTGGATGAAGAAACGGCAGACGTTCCGGAACATAAAAATATGGGGAAATCATCCATGTCGTTTCTGACGGCGCTTTCACTTAGCTTTCATAATCTCAAGACGAAAAAAGCGAGAACATTATTGACTTCTTTTGCCGGATCGATCGGAATTATCGGCATTGCGCTTATTCTCTCTTTGTCCGCAGGAGTGAATGACTACATAAAAAATATAGAAAGAGAAACGCTTTCCCAATATCCGCTTCAGATCCAAAGTACAGGATTTGATTTTACTTCGATGATGACAGGCGGGGAAGATTCGGAAGAAGTAAAAGCGGTGTCTGCGGGAACGGGAACATCTTCAAAAGAGCGGCGGGAAAAAGAAAATATATGGGTGATCGACATGGTCACGAATATGTTTTCGACAATGGATTCAAATGATCTGGAATCTTTGAAAAAGTTTTTAGACAGTAAAGAAAGCCGGATCGATCAATACACAAATGCAGTTGAGTATTCTTATCAGGTTGTTCCGCAGATCTATGCGCAAGACGGGGAGAAAGTCCGTCAGGTACATCCGGACCGCTCTTTCGAGGCGGCAGGGCTTGGTTCGTCTGTCGGCTCAAACAGTCTGATGTCTTCGATGATGAGTACAGACGTCTTTTATCAGATGCCGGCAGATTCCGATCTGTATAAAGATCAGTACGATGTGAAAGCCGGCAGGTGGCCGAAATCATACAATGAATGCGTGCTTGTGCTGACGTCCGGCGGAGGTATGAGCGACCTTTTGCTGTACACGCTGGGCTTAAGAGATCCGTTGGAGCTGGAAGAGATGGTTGCGGGATTCGTCGAGGAAGAGCAGATCGAAGTTCCGAAAGATTCAACTGTCTATACATATGATGATATTCTCGGAAAAGAGTTTAAACTGGTAAACAGTGCGGATTACTATGAGTATGACAACAGTTATCATGTGTGGAAAGATCGTTCGGGAGATCAGACGTACATGGACAAAGTTGTGAAAAATGCCGAGCCGATCCGGATCGTCGGCATCGTTCAGCCTGTAAAAGATGCAAACGGAGCAGCTTTGATGTCAGGCATCAATTATCCAGCTTCATTGACAAAACATGTCGCAGAAGAAGCGGAAAACTCAAAAATAGTCAAAGATCAGAAGGCAGATCCGAAACGAAACGTTCTTACAGGGGAACATTTCGGGACAGAAAATGTAAAGGGCAACGTTAATATGGATTCTCTGATTACGATCGACGAACAAAAACTTGCCCGGGCATTTGCATTTGATCAAAATGCCTTTTCGGGAATGCAAAAAACGGATGGTCTTTCTGAGATTTTCCGTTCTGCCGGAAGTTCAGTCAATCTTTCGGGAATGTTAGATCTAAGTAAGATTCAAGTTCAGCTTCCCGAACTGCCGCAGATGAATCTGGAAGAATTGCTGGGAGACCTTGATCTTACAGTTTCGCCGGAAGGATTTTTGCCGCTGGCAGAAAGCCTGACAGAAGGGTACGCAGAATATGCGGCCGCGCATCCGGAGGCGGACTATTCTGCGCTTGCACAACAGTTCGGACAATACCTTGGAACGCCAAAAGCGCAGGAAATCATACGAAGAAATATCAGTGAGATCATCCAGTCGGGCGGCGGGATGTCCGTGACGATGGAACAGCTTCAGGCAATGGTGAAAGAAATAGCGAAAGGATACGGAAAATTTATCGTTGAAAACGGCTATCAGGATCCGTCTAAGTTTGATGAATATTTGGCGGAATATATGCAGACAGAAGAAGCGAAAGCGATATTGAACCGATATGCAAATGAGATTTTCGGAGGTATTGCAGGTAATGTTCAGATTACCGCAGAACAGCTTCAGAAGCTTTCAAAAGAGCTCACGGAAGGGTATCTTCCCTATGCGGCGGAAAACGGGCTGGCTGATCCGACAAAGATCGGAGAGCATTTTATTGCATATTTAAAAACGGAAGACGGACGGCAAAGACTGTCTGACGGGATGAAAGGAATCGTAGACGCGGACAGTCTGGAACAGCAGATCACAGACGCGTTCGGTTCTTATATGAAAGGCGCGGTTTCCTCTTATGCGGGAGCCGTAGGAACAGCGATTGAGAGGCAGATCACATCGGCTATGGAGCAGGTTATGAATCAGATGGCAGAAGGACTGCAGTTTTCTGTAGGACAGGCAATGACACAGATCGGAAGCAGTCTGCAAAATGCTATGCATGTAGATGAAGATGCGTTTGCCGAGGCGTTTCAGATGAATATGACAGGAGAGGAACTGGCAGAACTGATGATGTCTATGGGAGCTGCGAAAAATGCGACGTATGACAATAATCTCAAACAGTTAGGTTATGTTGATTTCGCTGTTCCGACTACGATTTCGATCTATCCGAAAGATTTTGAAAGCAAAGAAGAAGTCGTCAGAATTCTTGATGATTATAACAGAAAAATGGAAGAACAAGGAAAAGAAGAACAGGTTATCACATATACGGATATGGTCGGCGCGCTGATGTCGTCTGTGACACAGATCATAGACGTTATCAGTTATGTGCTCGTTGCGTTTGTAGCGATTTCCCTTATCGTATCATCGATCATGATCGGTGTGATCACCTATATCAGTGTTCTTGAGCGAAAGAAAGAAATCGGGATACTGCGCGCAATCGGAGCTTCTAAAAGTAATATTTCACAAGTATTTAATGCCGAGACGTTTATTATCGGTTTGTGTGCGGGCGTGATCGGGATCGGGATAACGCTTCTGCTTTTGATCCCGGGAAATGCTCTGATCCATCATTTGGCAGGAACGAATGACGTAAGTGCGGTTCTTCCGGTAATTCCGGCGATCATACTTATTATTCTCAGCGTAATACTGACGCTGCTCGGAGGACTGCTTCCGTCTAAAAAAGCTGCGAAAAGTGATCCTGTAACTGCCCTTCGGACAGAATAATTTCTTGCATAAGCAATCAAGACAGATAACCAATGCTTGCGGCTGTGTATGTATAGAAAATCTTGATATGAACTATAAAAGCGATGGAGAAGTGATTTTTGATTATGGAAAATAAAATTGTCATACAGAATTTTGGACCGGTAAAAGAGGCACAGATTAATTTGAATAAAAAATTTCAGATATTTATAGGCGCTCAGGCTTCCGGTAAAAGCACAATTTGCAAGGTGGTATATTTTGTTCAAAATATAGAAGAAAATATATCTTTTGTCTAAAGAACGGATGCCATATTACAAAAAGAAATACCGATAAGATATGAGGTGGAAGAAAAATGAAAAATTTAATCTTTAGTTTAAATGCGACAGTACCGGTTTTCCTGTTAATGGCGCTTGGGTTTCTCTTTCGGAAACTCGGATGGCTCGACGAAGTATTTGCATCGAAAATGAATCAGTTCGTCTTTCTTGTGCCGCTTCCGCTTCTTGTGTTTGAAGATCTTGCATCTGTCGATTTTCAGAAAGTGTGGAATTTAAAATTCGTTTTATTTTGTTTCTTCGTGACTCTTGCAAGCATTGCTCTTGCCGGTATACTTTCGTTATTATGGAAGGACAGGGGAATAAGAGGAGAGTTTATACAGGCGTCATACAGAAGCAGCGCGGCGCTTCTTGGGATCGCATTCATCCAAAATATATACGGAGATGCGGGTCTGGCGCCTCTTATGATCATCGGAAGCGTGCCGTTATATAACATGATGGCAGTCGTCGTCCTGTCCTTCTTTCAGCCGGAACAAAGAAAACGAGATAAGTTGTTATGGAAAAAGACGCTGAAAGGGATCGTGACCAATCCAATCATAATCGGCATAGCCGCAGGTCTTTTCTGGTCGGCGCTTCGGATACCGATGCCGTATGTAATAGAAAAAACAGTGTCAAATATAGGCGCTGTCGCGACGCCTCTTGGATTGATGGCGCTCGGCGCTTCTTTTGATGTTCAAAAAGCGCTTGGAAAGATCAAACCTGTCATTGCTGCCTGTATGTTGAAGCTTGTCGGATTTACAGCGGTGTTTCTGCCTTTTGCGGTGATGCTCGGATTTCGCAGAGAAGAATTGATCGCGATTCTCGTCATGCTTGGATCGGCGACAACAGTAAGCTGCTATGTTATGGCAAAAAATATGGGACATGAAGGCACGCTGACGTCAGGCGTCGTCATGCTGACTACAGTATTCAGTGCGTTTACATTAACAGGGTGGCTGTTCATTTTAAAAAGTATGAATTTGGTATGAATAAGAATGGTTTCCTTATAAAGTGAAACTTCGTATCCGCTTCTCTTTGGAAAACCTGAAGTTGGTCTCATACAGTATAAAATTATCTGTGTGAGATTAGGAGCGCATTGCATCAGTTGTGTTTTGTGTACAAAACTCACATAAAACAAACGAAAATAGGCACATATTATTACGGGAAATCATAAAAAATTCCGTTTTTACTCTAATCTATAAGGAAAAATGCATAAAAAACTTTAAAAAAAATTAATTTATGATAGAATATAAACAATACTGGTCTTTCGTGGGAGGAGAAAAACCAAAAGACAGTTTAGCAATAGCAGAAAAAACAGTATCGTAGAATGGAGAAAAAGTATGAAAAAGAAAATGTGGAGGACGGGGTTGTGCGGATTGACAGCGTGCAGCATGTTGTTCACTATGCCGGCGTTGGCATGGGCGGCAGATGAACCCCAAAACACGAACATTGATAACGGACTCATTGCGTATTATGACTTTGAGAATGTGAATGAGAAGAAAGTTCCGAACGTAAAAGATCAGTCAAAATATGAGGGTGAATTGAAAGGTTCAAATGTTTCGATTGCATCAGATACGATTTTTGGGAAATCCCTGAAATTTACAGAGGGAACTGAAGGTACTATGGAAATCCCTCAGATTATGAATACGTCTCAGAACAGTTATTCGATTTCTTTGTGGTTCAAATATGATACGAATACAAATAGAGAAGGGAAAAATACAGTTCTGCTTCAGCAGAGCGGACAGGGGCGTACATTTTTACAGTTTACGAAAGATAATAAGTATGCGACTTATGTAAATGCGACGAATGTATATAGCGATAAGACGGTTGATCTTAGCCAGTGGCAGCATGTAATGGCTACATACAATAAAGATACAAAGAAAATTGCGTTTTATATAAACGGAGAAAAGGATAGCGAGAAAGATGCAGGTAATCAGGTTGTTAATGAGTTGACAAACCTTTTGATCGGGCGTCATAAAAATGCAGGAAATGACCCGCTTTCTATGAGAGGTCTTGTGGACGAAATCCGTGTATATGATAAAGTTCTCACAGCAGAAGAGGCAAAAGCTGTTTATGAATCAAAAGCAGGAGCAATGCTCTTCCCGCAGTTACAAGAAACGCTTAAAGAAGCAAAAGAGTTAGATGCATTAGGAAGTTTGGACACAGAAGCAGAAGAGGCAAAAGTGCTGAAAGAGGCGATTGCAGAAGCGGAAAAATTAACTGCCGAAAGTCAGTTGTCTGAAATTTCAGAGACAATTAAAGAACTGGAAGAGGCAATGAAGAATTACCGTGCGGCAATCGGAGTTGTACTTACAGTTTCACCTACGAAAGAAGAACGTTCGATTGAAAAGTCGACGATAGGTATTAACCATCGATATGCTTTCAACGGATATGGCTCTTTTGACAGTACAAAGATGGAAATGAAAGAAGAGTTCACGGATCTCTACAAAGAAGCAGGATTCGGATCTATCCGTTATCCGGGAGGAACGATCTCGAACCTGTTCCGTTGGAAAGAATCAATAGGACCAAAGGAAGAACGTGTAAATCAGATTCACGGATTCTACAATAATCCGGGACAAGGGGGAATTGCTCCGAACTTCGGTTTGACAGAAGTTGCCGATTTCGCGTACCGTGATGACATTCAGTCAGAAATCGTTTATGTATACGGTTTCGGACGTGGTTCTGCGCAGGATGCGGCAGATCTTGTAGAGTATCTGAACGCTCCGGCAGGAAGTAATCCGGGCGGTGGTGTTGCATGGGCAGATATCCGAAAAGAAAACGGACATGCAGAGCCGTACAACGTACGTTACTTTGAGATTGGAAATGAAAATAATCAACCGGGTACTGATGGAACAACATCTCAGCAGTATTGGATGATAGGAACGCAGGATGCCGAAAAAGCGTATGTAGAAGGTGGAGTTGCAAGCTTTACAAAACAGTATGCGGTGAAAAAAGATGACTGGAATAAGGCAGCATCTGTCAGTGACGGAACTGCAAATCAGGTTCGTTACATGCGTTATGCAAACCCGAATCCGATGACAGGAAAAGATGGAAAGACATTGGTTGAGAACTTTGAAGCTGTTCAAAAAGGAAGCGTTGAAGTATGGGTAGGCACTGACGGTGAAGGAAACAATCATAAATGGGAGGTTGTAGAAAGTCTTGACAACGCAGGAGCGAATGACCAGAAAGTGACAATCGACTACAGAGACGGATCAATCCACTTCGGAGACGGAACACATGGTAAAATCCCGGCGAAGGGACAACAAATCTATGTAACATATAAAGTTAAAAGAGACGGATTTGTAGCTGTTTCTAAAGCGATGAAAGATATGACGGCAGAGATTAACGAAATCAATGCTAAAAGCGGAAGTGCAGAAAAGGCATCCTGCTATGTATACTCCAGTTGGGAAACAAAAGGTTTTATTGATAAGATGGCAGCAGGTAACTGGAACGATTATTATGATGGTCTGACAATTCATCCATATTGTGGAGATCCGGGTGCGGATCAGGACAAAGGTGCGTTTTATGACTCGGCAATGCGTCTTGCGGAAAATGTAGGTATTCAGAAAGTTAAAAATTATGTAAATATGCTTCCGCAAGGAAAAGTTCCGGTTATATCTGAGTATGGTATTTTCAGATCTACATCGCCGCTTCTTCGTTCTCAGACACATGCAGTATATATTGCAAAAGTGCTTATGGAGTATGTTCGTCTCGGTAGTCCGTACATCCAGAAACACTGTCTTGTAGACTGGTATAGTAGTGGTGCAGACTCACTTGGACCTACACAGCAGGCGGTTATCCAGGCAGTACCGCAGACGGGCGCTAATCAGGGAACAGGAGAAGGGAACTTCCGTTTCTTCTCAACACCTTCAGCAAAAGTGTTCGAGTTATTCTCTAACTCATTTGCAAAAGGAACGAAAGTAGTCGGAACAGAGTTTGAACACGTAGAAACATTGGCAAACGGAACAAAAGCATATTCCGCAATCGCAAGTAAAGGTGATGACGGAACGTTGTATGTAACTGTAGTAAATACAGACCGTGAAAATGATAAGAAACTTCGCGTGAAAGTAGACGGCGTAGACCTGACAGGCAAAACAGTAGAAGTACAGACGCTCGCGGGTGAAAGCTTCGTTGATGAAAACAGCTTGGCAGAGCCGGATAAAGTAACGATTGAAAACTCAACAGTTACGGCAGAAGGCACAGATCTTGAGCTGACGGCAAAAGCACACTCCGTAATGTCAATTACAGTGAAAGAAAAAGTGGATCCGCCTGCACCGGAGACATATACAGTAACAGCAAAAGCAAACAATACGGACATGGGAACTGTAACGATTGACCCTGTAAAAGATAAATACAATGCAGGCGAAAAAGTAACAGCAACAGCGACAGCAAAAGAAGGCTATGAGTTTGTAAACTGGACAGTAGACGGTCAAGAAGTTTCTACAAAAACTACATATGAACTTACAGTAGAAAAGAACACAGAACTGACAGCTAACTTTAAAGCAAAAGCTCCGGTAGAAGAGAAGTTTACAGTAACAGCGAGAGTAAACGACTCTAAGATGGGAGAGGCGAAAATTGATCCTGACAAAGCAGAATATGTTAAGGGAGAGAAAGTAAAAGCCATAGCGACAGCAAAAGAAGGCTATGAGTTTGTAAACTGGACAGTAGACGGTGAAGCAGTTTCAACAGAAGCTACATATGAATTTACAGTAGATAAGAACGTGGAACTGACAGCGAATTTCAAAGAGACAGAAAAACCGGTAGAGAAGTTTACAGTAACAGCAAAAGTAAATGACTCTAAGATGGGAACAGTAAAACTTGATCCTGACAAAGCAGAATATGCTAAGGGAGAGAAAGTAACGGCAACAGCAACGGCAAAAGAAGGCTATGAGTTTGTGAACTGGACAGTAGCTGGTAAAGCAGTTTCAACAGAAGCTACATATGAATTTACAGTAGATAAGAACGTAGAACTGACAGCGAACTTCAAAGAGACAGAAAAACCGGTAGAGAAGTTTACAGTAACAGCAAAAGTAAATGACTCTAAGATGGGAACAGTAAAACTTGATCCTGACAAAGCAGAATATGCTAAGGGAGAGAAAGTAACGGCAACAGCAACGGCAAAAGAAGGCTATGAGTTTGTGAACTGGACAGTAGAAGGGAAAGCGGTTTCTACAGAAACTACATATGAATTCTTAGTAGATAAGAACGTAGAACTGACAGCGAACTTCAAAAAGACAGAAAAACCGGTAGAGAAGGTTACAATAACAGTAAAAGCAAACGACTCTAAGATGGGAACGGTAAAACTTGATCCTGCAAAAGAAAGCTATGAAAACGGCGAAATTGTAACAGCGATTGCGACAGCAAAAGAAGGATACAAGTTTGTGAACTGGACAGTAGCCGGCAAAGTAGTTTCTGATAAAGCAGAGTACAAGTTTAAGGTTGACAGAGCAGCGGAGCTGCAAGCAAACTTTGTAAAAGTGTCAGAAGATCCGAAACCGGAGAATCCGAAGGATGAGGATAAAGCAGTTCAGACAGGAGACAACGGCGTATCACCGATCATTCCGCTTGCAGGGTTGATGTTAGCGGCAGGAGCGGCAGTCGTAGCTCTTCGCAAAAAAGAAGACTAATCTGAATATTTGAACAGTCTGAAAAACAGATCGGATAGCATAAAGATTGTCTTGATAAAAAGCAAAAAATGAAACAAAACCAGAGGCGCCGCGCTATGCGGCGTCTCTTTCTGTATAACGAATGGCGCGGGCTGAACTGCTACATATTTATAATCAGGTATCAAATAAAGATAGGAAAAGAAATAAAAATCGGTTATAATAAGTATAAGAAGGTTGACTGGTGGAGCAAATAAAAATGGATAGATATTTGAAATGAATGCTTATGAACGATTGATTTCGTGGAATAAAGGATAATGTTCATAAAATACAAATTTAAGGTATTGGAAAGTATGATTTTTAATAATAGAGAGTTGGTAAAAGAGGTGGTATATCTATGACAACAAGAGAGTTAGTGAGTCAATATGTTGAAGTGCTCTGTAAAATATACGGAAAACATTTGAAAACAGTTATTCTGTATGGTTCTTATGCAAGGGGCGATTATACAAAGGACTCGGATATAGATATTATGGTGCTTTTGGATTTAAGTGATATAGACATTAAAAAGTATCGTCATGAGTTATCTGGTGCAACCTATGATTTTAATATGGATTATGATGTAGATATTAAGCCGATAGCAAAGAATCAAGAGCATTTTAATAAGTGGGTAGAAGTGTATCCGTTTTATTCAAATGTGGCAAGTGAGGGGGTAAAGTTATTTGACGCAGCATAATGAAAAAGGCACAAGGCGAGATTTGGTTCTATATAGGTTGGAAGTTGCTAAAAGTGATATAAAATCAGCAAAAATTCTTTTAGATGCAGGAGAATGCAGGGGAGCGAATAACAGAGCCTATTATGGAATTTATCATGCTATTTCAGCTATTCATGCTTTAGATGGAAACGCATATAAGAGGCATAAGGATGCCCTTGCAAATTTTAATAAAAATTATATCAAGACAGAAATCTTCCCAAGAATTTTGGGAAGGAAAATTGCTGAGGCTGAAGAAATACGACATGCCAGCGATTATGATGACTTCTATATAGCGACTAGAGAAGAAGTTGAGGAACAAATTGACACAGCAGTAGAATTGGTTGAAAAAATAGAAGAATACGTCTTGAAAGAGATGGGATAATCGTTTTTGTATCATTCATGAAATATCTATGGAGATTTTTGAAGAGCAAAATGCATTGTGGGTATTAGAAGATACTGATATATATAAATATAGACTTATAGAATTGTGACAAAATAATATATTATTATCCTACACAGAAAGTGATATCGTTTGCATAAGCGCGGAGGTATCACTTTTTCGTTTGTGTTATAATCTGATATATAAAAATAAGAATAAAGAAAAGGAGACTGTTGCTATGAGATACATAGAAGAAAGGTGTTTTGATATGAAAGAAAACAAACGAACAATTTCTGTAGATTAACTTCTTTTTTGTAAAGATTGTGAAAATGAAACACTGTTTCTACATACGAAAAGACTCTATGCAGACAACGAAGAATATCTCTGTTATCCTCTAAACATTCTATTGTGAAATTACAGTGCAAATTGTCCGTAAAATGTGTTACACTTCTAATACAGCAAAAAATAGCTTTTGATTTATCACCGCAGGCTGATCGGTTTCTATAATGGCAGAACGATGAGCGCGGCGGAGCTGATAGGCTGATTTTTGTATGCTGTGTTGATATAGGAGGGAACGACTGTGGAAGCGTATACAAGTTTTGCGTATGTTTATGATACATTTATGGATAATGTTCCTTATGGCGAATGGGCGAGGCACATCCGCGAGAAGCTTTGCGAACATGGCGTGACAGACGGGATCGTGCTCGACCTCGGATGCGGAACAGGAACGATGACGGAACGGCTTGCCGGATATGGATACGATATGATAGGGGTCGATAATTCGGAGGAAATGTTAGAACTTGCGATGGAAAAGAAAACGGAGTCAGGATATGATATCCTCTATCTGCTTCAGGATATGCGCGGGTTTGAGCTGTACGGAACCGTTCGGGCGGTCGTAAGCGTCTGCGATTCCGTTAACTATATAACAGAACCAGACGAACTGGAAGAAGTCTTCCGACTTGTAAACAATTACCTTGATCCGAAAGGGATTTTTTTATTTGACTTCAATACTGTTCACAAATACCGCGATGTGATCGGTGACAGTACGATCGCGGAAGACCGCGGCGTGTGCAGCTTTATTTGGGATAACAGATACTATGAGAAAGAACAGATCAACGAGTACGATCTGACGCTGTTTATCGCGGAAGATTTTAACCCTATGGAAAATGCATATGTTTCAGAAAGAACGGCAGATTCGGAAGATGCTCTGCTTTCAGAAGAAGGAGCGGGTGACTTGGAAGATACTATGTTTTCAGAAGAAGAGGGTGGCGAAAACGGAAGTTTATATCGGAGATATACGGAGACGCATTATCAAAGAGGGTATACGCTTGCCGAGATACAAGAACTTCTGGAACGTGCAGGTCTTGTATTTATAGAGGCTTACGATGCGGATACGAAAAAGACGCCGAACGATACGAGCGAGAGAATATGCGTGATCGCCCGTGAAAACGGAAAATAAACAGAATGAGTAATAATAAAATAACGATAAATTCATGATAAATAAACAGAGCAAGCGACAAAAAGAAAATAGAATGAAGTAATGATAAAATAAAACAGAACAGGAGAAAGATTGATGAAAGATTATATTGTAAGAGCATCTGCGGCGAATGCACAGATCCGCGCATTTGCGGCAGTGACAACAGAACTGACAGAGGAGGCTCGCAAGCGTCATGAGACAAGTCCTGTCGCAACGGCGGCTCTCGGAAGACTGCTCACAGGCGGAGCAATGATGGGAAGCATGATGAAAAATGACACAGATATGCTGACGATACAGATCAAATGTTCCGGTCCGATCGGAGGTCTTACAGTGACAGCGGACAGCAAAGGGAATGTCAAAGGTTATGTGCATGAACCGAATGTGATTCTTCCTCCGAAAAACGGAAAACTCGATGTAGGCGGAGCGCTCGGACAGGGCGTAATGACGGTGATAAAAGACATGGGGCTTAAAGAGCCGTATTCAGGACAGACGATTCTTCAGACAGGGGAAATCGCGGAAGATCTGACGTATTATTTCGCTACGTCAGAACAGGTTCCGTCTTCCGTAGGGTTGGGCGTTCTCATGGAAAAAGACAATACGGTGCGCTGTGCAGGCGGATTCATTGTGCAGGTAATGCCGTTTATCGAAGATGAAGTGTTGAACAAACTGGAAGAAAATATTCAGAACATCCGATCTGTAACTTCTATGCTCGATCATGGACATACGCCGGAAGAAATGCTTGCGCAAGTATTAGAAGGACTTGATCTTGAGATTACAGATACGATGCCTGCAAAATTTTATTGCAACTGTTCAAAGAAGCGGATCGAAAAGGCAATTATCAGCATCGGTAAAAAAGATATTCAGTCAATGATCGATGATGGAAAAGATATCGAAGTAAAATGTCATTTCTGTAATGAAGCATATAATTACACTGTAGACGAGCTGAAAGAATTACTGAAAAAAAGCAGATAAGGCAGAAAATCAGGCAAAACAGTTATTACGGATGAAGATAGAAAATAGAGTAAGACGGCTTGTGCCGATGATGGGGAAACCAGAAAAGCCGGGAGCGGAAAGGTGGAGTTAAAGATGAGACATGGTTTTGTGAAAGTAGCGGCTGCCACGCCTGATATTCGAGTGGCAGATGTGGAATATAATACAGAACAGATATGCAGGGCGATCGATCAGGCATATGAAAAAGGGGCGAAGATCGTCGCATTTCCCGAATTATGCGTAACAGGATATACATGCGGAGATCTTTTTACGCAGAACGTTTTGCTGAACGCGGCATACGGCGCAGTGAAAAAGATTGCAGGGCATACAAAAGGCAAAAACATTCTGGCGTTTGTGGGAATGCCGCTTACAGAAGGCGGGAAACTTTATAACACGGCGGCGGCAGTCAACGATGGAAAAGTGATCGGATTTACAACGAAAACATTTCTTCCCAATTACGGAGAGTTTTACGAGATGCGTCAATTCACTCCGGGACCGGACAGTGTGAGGTGGATTCAGTTTGACGGAGAAAAGGTTCCTTTCGGGCCGAAGATCCTGTTTCAGGATGATGAGACGGCGGATCTTATAGTAGGCGCGGAAATATGCGAAGACGTCTGGTCTCCTGTTCCTCCGAGTATTGAGGAGGCTTTGGCAGGAGCGACGATCATTGTCAACTGTTCTGCAAGTGACGAAACGGTCGGAAAAGGAAGTTACAGAACCCGTCTGATCGCAGGTCAGTCCGCGCGCCTGATCGCGGGATATGTCTATGCGAACGCGGGAGAAGGAGAGTCAACGACGGATCTCGTTTTCGGAGGACATAATATCATTGCGGAAGACGGAACGATCCTCCGGCAGTCAGAACGTTATAAAAACGAGATCATTTATTCAGAGATCGATCTTGAAAAAATTGTAGGAGAGAGACGTAAAAATACGACGTTTTCACCGGAAAAGCTAAATTGCGGTTGTCCGGTAGTTGTGCCGTTTCATGTGGGAATATGCGATACTGTTCTTACGAGAAACTTTTCACAGCATCCGTTCGTGCCGTCTGACGAGGCGGCGCGAGCGCATATTTGTGACGAAATCTTGACAATTCAGGCAATGGGTCTGAAAAAAAGGTTGTCGCATACGAATGCAAAATCAGCGGTTGTCGGCATTTCGGGCGGTCTGGATTCTACATTGGCTCTGCTTGTCACGGCAAAGGCGTTCGATATGCTGGGACGGGATAAAAAAGAGATTATTGCGGTTACGATGCCGTGCTTTGGGACAACAGACCGCACATATAATAATGCGTGTGAGATGACGAGACAGACCGGAGCGACGTTGATTGAAGTGCCGATCGGAGAAGCGGTGAACGTTCATTTCAGAGATATCGGACATGATCCCGATGTGCATGATGTAACTTATGAAAATGCACAGGCAAGAGAGCGGACTCAGGTGCTTATGGATATTGCGAATCGGGAAGCCGGTATGGTGATCGGAACAGGCGATATGTCGGAGCTTGCTTTAGGGTGGGCGACATATAACGGAGATCACATGTCTATGTACGGCGTCAATGCGTCTGTACCGAAAACGCTTGTGCGTCATCTTGTTCAGCATGCGGCGGATACAACAGAAAATGAATCATTAAGACAGGTGCTTTATGATGTGCTTGATACGCCTGTAAGTCCTGAACTTCTTCCGCCGAAAGACGGAGACATAGCACAGAAAACAGAAGATCTTGTCGGACCGTACGAACTGCATGACTTTTACCTTTATTATATGCTCCGCTTCGGTTTCTCACCGGAGAAAATTTTTACTTTGGCGGTGAATGCGTTTGCAGGCGTTTATGAAAAAGAGACGATTTTGAAATGGCTGAAAATATTTTATCGTAGATTTTTCTCGCAGCAGTTCAAACGTTCTTGTCTGCCGGACGGACCGAAAGTCGGAAGCGTAGCTCTTTCGCCGCGAGGCGACTGGAGAATGCCAAGCGACGCATGCGCGGCGTTATGGCTGAAAGAGTTGGAACAACTGCAATAACTGTAAATAACAGGAATAACCGGAAACAACAAGGATAGATAGAAACAACAGGAATCATCGGAACATCTCTTTGGGAAACGAGGTGTTGACGGAACTGTTATATAAAATGAGTGGGAAAGTGTGAGAATATATGAAACTGATCAAGACAGAAGAAGCGGTCGGAAGTGTACTCTGCCATGACATTACACAAATCATTCCCGGCGTTGTAAAAGACGCAGTTTTCCGAAAAGGGCATGTGGTAACGCAAGAGGATATTCCGGTACTGCTCTCGGTTGGAAAAGAGCATCTGTATGTATGGGAGAAACAAGAAGGAATGCTTCATGAAAACGAGGCGGCGGAAGTTTTAAGACGAGTATGTCAGGGGAGATTTCTGAAAGCGTCAAAGCCGAAAGAAGGGAAGATTGAGCTGACGGCGGAAACAGACGGACTGCTTAAAGTTGATAAAGAAAAACTGAACGCGGTAAATGGGTTAGGACAAATCGTGATCGCATCACGCCACGGGAATTTTCCTGTGAAAAAAGGAGACAAGGTCGCAGGAATGCGTGTCGTACCTCTCGTGATCGAAGAAGAAAAGATGGAACAGGTTAACCGGATGTGCGGAAACGAACCGATTTTTACGATTCTGCCGTTTTGTCAGATGAAAGCGGCGGTCGTGACAACCGGAAGCGAAGTGTATCACGGAAGGATCGAAGATAAATTTACTCCTGTTGTAAAAGAAAAACTAAGAGAGTGCGGTATGGAAGTAATCGGCGATACTCTTTGCAGTGACGATGCCGATATGGTTACAGAAGCTGTGAAAAAGTGGATCGAACAGGGGGCGGAACTGGTTGTCTGCACCGGAGGAATGAGCGTCGATCCTGATGACCGTACACCTCTTGCAATCCGAAATGCGGCAGATGAAGTGATCACTTATGGAGCTCCGGTTTTACCCGGCGCGATGTTTATGCTCGCATATGCAGGAAAAGTTCCGATCATGGGACTCCCGGGATGCGTAATGTATGCAAAACGGACGATATTCGATCTGATACTGCCGAGAATTGCGGCGGGGGAACGGCTGAAAGCAGAAGATTTTACCGCGCTCGGAGAAGGCGGTTTGTGTTTGAACTGTCCGGTGTGTACTTTCCCGAACTGCAGTTTCGGAAAATAGGAAGAAAAATAAATCATAAAAGGAATGAGAGGAAAATTTTCGGAGGTAGTAAAATGAGAACCGGTATACAGGAAGAATTAGAATTGTATATGAGTAAATCTGTGGCGCAGGCATCAAACAGAGAGATTTATGAAGCGTTGCTTTTGTTTGTGCAGAAACTGGCGGCAGGAAAAGAAAGAGCTGCAGGGAAAAAGAAGCTTTATTACATTTCGGCAGAGTTTTTGATCGGAAAATTGTTGTCAAACAATATGATCAATCTCGGTATTTATGATGAAGTAAAAGAAATGCTCTTTCAAAACGGAAAAGATATATGTCAGATCGAGGAGGTTGAGCCGGAGCCATCTCTTGGAAACGGAGGGCTTGGGAGACTGGCGGCATGTTTTCTTGATTCGATCGCAACACTCGGACTGCCCGGAGACGGGATCGGACTGAATTATCACCTCGGCCTGTTCAAACAGGAGTTTAAAGACCATCTTCAAAAAGAGCTTCCGAATCCGTGGATTGAGAAACAGTCATGGCTGACAAAAACGGATGTTGTCTATCCGGTTTCTTTCAGAGGATTGAAAGTTAATGCAAGAATGTACGATATCGCAGTGACGGGATATCATGATCAGACAAACAAACTGCACCTTTTTGACATCGATTCTGTTGATGAGGGAATCGTGGAAGACGGAATTCATTTTGATAAAGAAGATATCGCAAAAAATCTGACGTTGTTTTTATATCCTGATGACAGCGATGAAAAAGGAAGGCTTCTGCGCATTTATCAGCAGTATTTCATGGTAAGCAGCGCCGCACAGATGATCTTGGATGAATGTGTGCAAAAAGGAAGTACATTGTATGATCTGCCGGATTATGCTGTCATCCAGATCAACGACACTCATCCTACAATGGTCATTCCCGAACTGATCCGGCTTCTTGTGGAAAGAGGGCTTGATATCGATGAAGCGATCGATGTCGTATCCCGTACATGCGCGTATACGAATCATACGATTTTGGTAGAAGCGCTTGAAAAATGGCCGATCGGATATTTAAAAAAGGTTGTGCCGCAGCTCGTTCCGATCATTGAGATACTTGATGATAAAGTTCGCAGAAGATTCAGCGATGAATCAACAGCCATCATAGACAGAAACGATACTGTTCATATGGCGCATATCGACATTCATTACGGATTCAGCGTTAACGGAGTGGCGGCGCTTCATACGGATATCTTAAAACAATCGGAACTGAATCATTTTTATAAAATCTATCCTGATAAATTCAATAATAAAACAAACGGGATTACGTTCCGCAGATGGCTTCTTCACTGCAACCCGCGTCTTACGGCGCTGCTTGATGAAACAATCAAAGACGAGTATAAAGAAGATGCCTCTAAACTTGTCAAACTGCTTGAATACAAAGACGACGAGACTGTTTTGAAACGCCTTTTAGAAATTAAAAAAGAAAATAAAAAAGATCTTGCCGCGTATCTGAAAGAGACACAGGCAATAGAGATAGACGCAGATACGATTTTCGATATTCAGGTAAAAAGACTTCACGAGTATAAACGGCAGCAGTTAAATGCACTGTATATTATTGATAAATATTTGGAGATCAAGGAGGGGATTCTTCCGAAAACTCCGATCACAGCGATCTTCGGGGCGAAAGCGGCTCCGGCATATGTGATCGCAAAGGATATCATTCATCTTATACTTTGCCTGCAGGAGATCATTAATAATGATCCGGAAGTAAGTCCTTATCTGAAAGTTGTCATGGTAGAGAATTATAATGTGACAAAGGCTGAAAAACTGATTCCTGCATGTGATATATCCGAGCAGATCTCTCTTGCGTCAAAAGAGGCAAGCGGCACGGGGAATATGAAGTTTATGTTAAACGGTGCAGTCACTCTCGGTACAGAGGACGGGGCAAACGTAGAGATACATGAACTTGTAGGAGACGATAATATTTTCGTGTTCGGAGCGTCAAGCGACGAAGTAATCGAACATTATAAAAAAGCGGATTATTCGGCAAAAGATTATTATAAAAAGAATCCGAAGATCAAAGCGGCGGTTGATTTCATTACAGGAAAACAGATGATGAAGATCGGATGCAAAGAAAGTCTGGAGCGTCTGCAAAAAGAGCTGATAGGAAAAGACTGGTTTATGACATTTCTTGATTTTGATGCGTACAAAAAGGCGAAAGACAAGGCGCTGGCGGCGTATACAGATCAAAAGGAATGGGCGAAAAAGATGCTTGTCAATATTGCCGAAGCAGGCTACTTCTCATCAGACAGAACGATTGAACAGTATAATAGAGATATTTGGAAATTAACCAGATCATAAGATTAAAGAAAAATATTAGTAAAACGGTATATTGATGAAAAGGGGGATGGTTATGGAACGGGCAAGCGGCGTGCTGCTTCCGATATTTTCACTGCCGTCAAAATATGGAATCGGATGTTTTTCAAAAGAAGCCTATCAATTTATTGACAGGCTTAAGGCGGCAGGGCAAAGTTACTGGCAGATTCTTCCGTTAGGGCCGACCGGATACGGAGATTCTCCGTATCAGTCTTTTTCTACATTTGCAGGCAATCCGTATTTTATCGATCTTGAAACGCTTACAGGAGAAGGTTTGTTGACAGCGCAGGAGTGCGAATACGGCTGTGAGGGAATACGGGAAGATAAGATAGATTATGAAAAAATATATAAGACACGGTTTCAAATACTTGAGAAAGCGTTTTCGCGTTTTGGAGAAAATGACGAATACCGCGCATTTGTTTCGGAAAATCAATTTTGGCTGGAAGATTATAGCCTCTATATGGCGATCAAAGACCGAAACGGCGGCGTGAGTTGGAATGAATGGGAAGAACCGCTTAAAAACAAAGAGTCACAGGCGATTGAAAATGCAAAAGCAGAGCTGTCGCGTCAGATTGCCTTTTACAAATTTCAGCAATATGAATTTGACAGACAGTGGAAACGCCTTCGCTCTTATGCGAACGAAAACGGCATAGAGATTATCGGAGATATTCCGATCTATGTTGCGTTTGACAGCGCGGATACATGGTCGGCGCCGGAGATGTTCCGTTTTAATGACGCTCTTGAACCGATCGATGTTGCGGGATGTCCGCCGGATGGATTTTCGCAGACAGGACAGTTGTGGGGGAATCCGCTCTACGATTGGGAATATCATAAAAAAACAGGGTACGACTGGTGGATTCGCAGGATCGAACACTGTTTCCGGCTGTATGATGTCGTGCGGATCGATCATTTCCGCGGTTTTGATGAATATTATGCTGTTCCGTACGGAGAAAAAACGGCAGTACACGGAAAGTGGATGCCGGGACCGGGGATAGAGCTGTTCCGGACGCTGGAAGAAAAGATCGGCAGAAAAAGGATTATTGCCGAAGATCTCGGCTTTTTAACTCCGAGTGTGATACAGCTTTTAAAAGAAAGTGGATTTCCGGGGATGAAAGTGCTTCAGTTTGCATTCGATTCAAGGGAAGATTCAAACTATCTCCCGCATACATATACAAGAAACTGCGTTGTATATACGGGAACTCACGATAATGATACGACAAAAGGATGGTATCACACGGCGGCAGGATCAACACGGCAGTTTGCAAAAGAATACATGTATAAGCCCCGTCTTGATGAAGATACGCTTGCGGGAGATTTTATTGCTATGGCAATGGGAAGCGCGGCGGATCTGTGCATCGTTCCGATGCAGGATTATCTGGGACTTGGAAGCGATGCACGAATTAATACGCCGTCCACACTTGGCGGGAATTGGGAATGGCGTATGAAACCGGGAGAGCCGGATGAAGGGACAGTTCGGGAGATGGAGCGAATGACAAAAATATACGGACGGCTGCGTTTTACTTAAATAAAGTTCCGAACCAGTAGATCAGTCCCAGTCCCCAGCTTGTGAAAATACCGTACAGGATAACAGGACCGGCGATCGTAAAAATTTTACATCCGATGCCGAATACCTGACCTTCTTTTTTGTATTCGATGGCAGGGGCAGCTACTGAATTTGCGAATCCGGTGATCGGCACGAGCGCTCCGGCGCCTCCCCAGGCTGCAAGTTTCTGGTAAATTCCGGTTCCGGTGAACAAAACGCTTAAAAGGATGAGCGACAGAGACATCCAGCGGCTGCACTCATCGGGAGAAAGATTTCGTAATTCAAAATAATGATAAATAACTTGTCCGAGCAGGCAGATCAGCCCGCCGAGGAAAAACGCTTTGCACATATTCAGAAAAAGATTATGTCGGGGCGTTTTTTCTTTTACATATTGTTCATATTGTTTTTCTTGTTTCAGTTTTTGTATTTTATCCATAGATGAAACACACTCCTTGCATTTCGCGCAACACGCGCGTTTTTAATTTCTTTTCTGTTAGTATCTGAAATAATTTTCCGAATATGTATATAAATTCATAATAATTTTTCGCAAATATGCCGACAATAAAAATAATAAAAATAAAACTGTAACAGTTCAGCCCACGCCATGTGTAAAACGCAATGCGTGCGTAACGTGGCTGATGGAAGACGGAGTCAGGGAAAGGAAGGATTATGGATCAGATAAAAGGGGCGCAAAGCATTATGTTTCGAGAAGCGCCGTATCTTATCAGCGCTGCGTCTGTCGCAGGCAGCAAAGAGGCGGATGGACCAATCGGGAAATTATTTGACGTGACAGATAAAGACGACCTGTTCGGAGCACAGACATGGGAAGAAGCGGAGAGTAACATGCAGAAAGAAGCGTGTGTTCTTGCGGCAGGAAAGGCACATGTGGACTTGAAAAAGATCCGATATCTTTTTGGAGGGGATCTTTTGCGGCAGGGAATAGCAACTTCAATGGGGGTAGAGGCTTTGCAGATTCCGATGTTCGGCCTCTACGGAGCATGTTCTACATCAGGAGAAGCGCTTGCGCTTGCATCTATGAGCGCTGCCGCAGGATACGGAGGAACGATGATCGCCGTCACATCAAGTCATTTCGGAAGTGCGGAAAAAGAGTTTCGCTTTCCGTTAGGATATGCGAATCAGAGACCTCTTTCTTCACATTGGACAGTGACGGGAAGCGGCGCGTTTCTTGTGCAGTCGGCAGAGGAATACAGAAAACAAAACACAAAGTCGTACTTTTCTAATATTCGCATTACAGGAGTAACTGTCGGAAAGATCGTAGATTATGGCTTGAAGGATTCTCAAAATATGGGCGCGTGTATGGCTCCGGCGGCCATGGATACGATTGTACAGAACTTCCAGGATATGGAAAGAAAAGAAAAAGATTACGACAGGATTATTACAGGAGATTTAGGAAGCATCGGAAGAACGATTTTATTCGATCTTATCAGAGAAAAAGGGTACGATATATGCGAAAAACATATGGATTGCGGAATGACGATTTTTGATAAAGAACGGCAGGATACGCATGCCGGTGGAAGCGGATGCGGCTGCGCCGCCGTAACGCTGGCATCGTATGTACTTCCTAAATTAGAAAAAGGAGAATGGAAGCGGGTGTTATTTGTTCCTACAGGGGCGCTTATGTCTACCGTCAGTTTCAACGAGGGGGCGAGCGTACCGGGGATCGCTCACGGAATTGTTCTGGAAAGCGATGCATAGCATAAGGAAATTAAAAAGCAAGAAGATAGAAGGCAAAATGATAAAAGCAAGAAGAATGAGCAGAGTAGAAAAGAGAAAGGGTGAAACAAAATGGATTATGTAAAAGCGTTTATCGTAGGAGGTCTTATATGCGCGGCTGTGCAGATTTTATTAGACAGGACAAAGCTGATGCCGGGAAGGGTTATGGTGCTTTTAGTATGTGGCGGAGCTTTGCTTGGATTTTGCGGACTGTACGATCCGTTTCAGAAACTTGCCGGGGCAGGGGCAGGCGTTCCCCTTCCGGGATTCGGCAATGTGCTTTGGCAGGGCGTGAAAGAAGCTGTTGACAAATATGGATTTATGGGTGTGTTCATGGGTGGATTTCAGGCGAGTGCCGTCGGTATTTCCGCAGCGCTGATCTTCGGTTATATTGCGTCCTTTATCTTTGAACCGAAAATGAAAAAATAGATTTTTATGAAAATGTGTACAGAAATCAAGAAAAATAAAATAAAGAAGATTTCTGTACACACTGTGTCTGCAGAGAATTATAATTGTTTTTCTCTATATAAGTCGCTTCGGTTATTGGGGTATTCCAAGATGAAACTGTTCGATCAGGCGTCCGATATTTTCTTCCGTATCTTCAAGCTCGTCTGCAATCTGGGAAAGAGTTTTTCCTTTCTCGAGTTTTTTCTGAATGAGATTGCAAGTTTTCCCTTTTTCGCCCTTCCGAATACCTTCTTTAAGTCCTTCTTTTTTTCGTCTTCCCAGGCGTAACTGCGTTCCAGCCGGATATGTTCTTCTTCGTCATATTCGTAAATGCACACGTTTTTCACCTCCGCTCGATTTTTCTCAAGAAATGATTTTAAAATCCCTTCGTGGATACATTCTGTGATGGCATGTTCAACCGCATCTTCAAGCGACATTGTTTTTGTGTACCGACGAACCCGGTCTGTATACTCTGCGTATTGATGCAGCATCGTACATGCATTCATTAAGGCTGGATTATGTCCGAGATTAATGTTGAGCATGACAGCTTCTAATTCTAATTTGCAGTGTTGATCCCGTATGGAATATAAATCGGATAATCGTAAGATCCGGCGGTCCGGCTGATCCTGGATCCCATTATAAAAGATGACGAATTCCGGCGGAATCAAAATTTTTCGTGAACCGTATAATTTGTTTTTGTCGATCATACCCGAGTATAAGTCCGAAATATAAAACAGATATCTCAGCGGTAAATTAGGATTAAAAGTTGACTGATGTTCGTATAAAGACAGCCGAAGTCCGATCATGAATGAAACATCGTTCTGCATTGCCATATAGATCGCGTTTTCTAAGGTGTTGATTTCCAACAGTTCGGGATCGGTATAATGCTTTATCGACATCATAGCATGAAAGTGTAGAAAACGCCAGTTTTTTATGTGTATATTACATCCACAAAACGTCTGTGAAAATTGCGCTAAGAAAATGCAAAGATTTTGTTGTTTTTTGACGCTGATAATGGTATCGTAAGAATGCAGGGTTGCACACTTTTGCAGCTCTGCATAAATTATGTGAAAAAAGTGAATGAAAAAACTCTTATAGCTACGGAGGAAAGAGTAGAATTATGAACTATGCATCTATTATCATCCCGTTTGTGGGTGGCTTGGGAATGTTTATCTACGGAATGCAGATCATGGCGCAAGGTTTGGAGAATGCCGCGGGCAGCAGGATGAAGTCTCTATTGGAAGCGCTGACGAAAAATAAACTTTTTGGAGTGATGCTCGGCGCATTTATTACGGCAGTGATCCAGAGTTCGTCGGCAACGACAGTTATGGTCGTAGGGTTTGTAAACGCAGGTATCATGAATCTGTCTCAGGCGATGGGCGTCATCATGGGAGCAAATATCGGAACGACGGTAACGGGCTGGCTCGTGTCGAGTGTGGAATGGGCGAAGTTTTTAAGTCCTGCCAATCTCGCGCCGATTGCGATTATTATCGGTGTGATCATCATGCTGACGGGCAAGAGACGTTCGTCAAAAGATATTTCCAGCATTATCGTAGGGTTCGGTATCCTTTTCGTCGGAATTACAACGATGTCGTCGGCGGTTGCGCCGCTTCAGGAATCAGAAGCATTCTGCAGCATTTTCGTGAAGCTTGGACACAATCCGTTCCTTGGTATTCTTGCAGGTGCGCTTGTGACGGCGATCATCCAGAGTTCGTCTGCATCGGTCGGCATCTTGCAGAGTCTCGCGGCAGCAGGACTTGTACCGTTTAATGCGGCGGTATATATTATCATGGGGCAGAATATCGGAACATGTGTGACGGCGATCATGTCAAGTATCGGAGCGAAAAAGACAGCAAAGACAGCGGCGATCATGCATCTTTTGTTCAATGTGATCGGAACAATCATATTCAGTGTTGCGGCGATCTTTTTCTTCAAAGTGCTCAACCCGGGTATGGGCGCGGGTATGATTACGCAGACAGAGATCAGTACGGTACATACAATTTTCAACATCGGAACGACACTGCTGCTCTTCCCGGTATCCGACTGGATCATCAAACTGGCAAGAAAACTCCAGAAAGAGGAAGACGGAGTAGTAGATGAAAGCCGTGTGCTCCTTGATGAAAGGATGTTAGAGACTCCGAGTATTGCGATTCAGTCTGTTGTAAGCGAAGTATGCCGGATGGGATATATTGTAAAAGGAACGATGGACAAGACTCGCCGAGTATTATTTACTCAGGATGAAGAGACGATGAACGAGATCCGAGAGGAAGAAAGTATCGCGGACCGGCTCTGCAAGGGAATTACAGATTATCTGATACGGATCAGCTCTCTGGCGATTAATGAAAAAGAGCATCAGCACGTGGCAAGCCTTCTTCAGATTGTTTCAGACATCGAAAGAATCAGCGACTATTGTGAAAATATTTCCGAGTATGCAGAAAACCTTGCGAACCAGAAAAAGAAGTTCTCGGGTGTCGGGGCAGCAGAAATGAAAGAGATGCTGGAAGTCTGTTCAGACAGTTTCACTTATGCGGTTGAAGCATTTGAAGAGAACAGTGCGGAGAAGGCGCTGAAAGTGATTGAAAAAGAAAGAAGCGCCGATGATCTGGAGATCCGCCTTCGGGCAGATCATATGCAGCGTCTTGCAAATAAGCAGTGCGATACGGAGGCGGGAATCGTATTTCTTGACGCGCTTGTCGGCTTAGAGAGGATTTCCGATCACTCAAGAAATATTGCGGAAGAAGTGCTTTCGGCAAGTAATAAATAAAAACTTATTCCGGCTGCATGGCAGTGAAAGCTGCGGTGCAGCCGTATTCTTTATCGTATACTGACATTAGAGTGCAGATCCTTGTAATAAAATATCATTGTTCCTGATTTGTAAATATGTTATGATAAATCCACTCACAGAAATTCTTTCTGTGAAAAGCGCCGGCAGTCTCGTCTGTCCGCGGAGAATGCTGACAGTATCGTCAGTCCGAGGAATTCCCTCAAAGTTACCCGATTAACAAAATTATTTTTGCATGGAGAGTCTTGTAGAGCGCCGCTTTTTTTCGTATACTGATTCTTAAGAAAGAAAATAAAGTTTATTGTGAAAACTTTTCTCTTAGTTCATAGGACTCGTTCATGCGCATGAAAGGAGAAGCCTATGACAGGAAAAGAAAACAGAGAAATCAAAAACAGCGTCTTCGTAGATCTGTTCTATGAAGACGAATCAGCAGAAGCAAATGAAATCGCGCTCTTTAACGCCATCCACGACGAGCCCCTCCCGGAAGGAACGAAGATCCGGAAATTCCGCGTAGACAATACGATCTATATGAATTTTCAAAACGACATTTCTTTCGATGCAGGTGGGAAAGTGATCGTATTCGGCGAGCATCAGTCTACGATCAACGAAAACATGCCCCTTCGCAGTCTGTTGTACATCGGACGGGCATATGAAAGGCTCGTGCCGCCGAGAAGCCGATATAAAAAGAAACTCGTCCCCCTTCCGATGCCGGAATTTTACACATTTTATAACGGAAAAGAAAAATGGGAGAAGGAAAAAGAGCTCCGTCTGTCAGACGCCTATATTGTAAAAGACGGTGAACCGAGTCTGGAATTAAAAGTAAAGGTCATCAATATCCGCCCGGAAGAGCATCATGAGATCCTGGAGAAATGTCAGGTGCTGAAAGAATACAGCCAGTTTATGGAAACGGTACAGAACTATCAGATCTCCGGTGTGGAAGAACCGTATAAAGAGGCGATCAAAGAGTGCATTGAGAAAGGAATTCTTGCTGATTATTTAATGCGAAAAGGAAGCGAGGTTGTCAATATGCTGTTGGATGAATATGATTATGAAACAGATATCGAAGTGCAGAGAGAAGAAGCAAGAGAGCAAGGGCGAGCAGAAGGCAGAGAGGAAGGACGAGAACAAGGACGAGCAGAGGGAAGAGAGCAAGGGAAGGAAGAAGGCAGAGAAGAAGGTCGAAAAGAAGAAAAAAGAGCTCTCGTTCAGAAAAAACTTGAAAAGGGGAAAACAATTTCTCAAATCGCAGATGATCTTGAAGATACAGAAGAAAATATTGCTCACCTGATCGAAGAGTTTCATCTTCGGGTGTAGAGCGGCGGCAGTTTATCAAGAGATCGGATAGCGCCCATATGCAGACAGATTTTCCCGAAACAGCAAAAGAAATAAAAACAAAAGCAAAAAAAATAAAAAAATTCGTTTGTTCTATTGACATTTCATAAAAAGTGGTGGTACTATTATGCACAAAATTTTTATGTATAAATACAGGCATCAAAGGAGGATGTGGAACAATGTGTGGAATTGTAGGATTCATCGGAGAACAGCCGGCAGCGCCGATTCTTTTGGAAGGGCTTTCAAAGCTGGAGTACAGAGGGTATGATTCGGCGGGAATCGCGGTTCGTAATGAAAAGACGGATAAGATCGCGATAGTAAAGGCAAAGGGGCGTTTGAAGATCCTTGCAGAAAAAACAGATAACGGGAAAAGTGTGCGAGGCACATGCGGGATCGGTCATACACGATGGGCCACTCACGGCGAACCTTCCGAGAATAATGCACATCCTCACTGCACGGATGATAAATCCGTTGTTCTTGTGCATAACGGGATTATCGAAAACTATCAAGAATTAAAGACAAAGCTTCAGAAAACGGGATATACGTTTTATTCACAGACAGACACGGAAATCGCGGTAAAACTGATAGATTATTATTATAAGAAGACCGGAACACCTCTTGAGGCGCTTACAAGGGCTATGCTTAGAATAAGAGGATCATATGCTTTCGGAGTGATGTTCCGCGATTGTCCGGGCAGATTGTTTGCGGCCAGAAAAGACAGCCCGCTTATTATCGGAAAGAGTAAAAAAGGCTGCCTGATCGCGTCAGACGTTCCGGCGATTCTGGATCGTACAAGAAACGTATATTATATAGGCAATCTTGAAATAGCGGAGATGACTTCGGAGGAAGTGCATTTTTATAATATTGACCGGGAAGAGATACAAAAAGAAATGACAGAGATCAAGTGGGATGCCGAGTCAGCCGAAAAAGGCGGGTATGAACACTTTATGTTAAAAGAGATACATGAGCAGCCGAAAGCCGTTCAGGATACGCTGGGCGCTTATATAAAAGACAGTGCGATTGACTTTTCGGAAGCAGGTCTGACAGACGAGCAACTAAAAAGCATTGAGAGGATCTATGTTGCGGCATGCGGATCGGCGTATCATGTCGGAGTTGTCGGAAAATATGTGACGGAAAGTCTGGCAGGTATTCCGGCAGAAGTGGATCTCGCATCTGAATTCCGTTATCGCAACCCGATTCTTGCGCCGAATTCGGCGTTGATCGTCGTATCACAGTCAGGAGAGACGGCAGACAGTCTTGCCGCCTTGCGTCTTGCAAAAGAGAAAGGAATTCCGGTTATCGGGATCGTCAATGTAGTCGGCTCAAGCATTGCAAGAGAAAGCGATCATGTCTTATACACATATGCAGGCCCCGAGATCTCGGTTGCGACGACAAAGGCGTACAGCGCACAGTTGGCGGCAATGTACCTTCTCGCCGTACAGATGGCAAAAGTAAAAGGCAGAATAGATGAGAAACGGCATGGAGAATTGCTCGAGGAACTGTGCAGAATTCCCGATAAGATTCAGAAAGCGCTTGACGATAAAGAGCGGATACAGTGGTTTGCAAGTAAATATGCGAATGCAAAAGATGTATTTTTTATCGGGCGCGGCATCGATTATGCAATCAGTCTGGAAGGAAGCCTCAAGATGAAGGAGATCAGTTATATCCATTCAGAAGCATATGCGGCAGGAGAGCTGAAGCATGGAACAATCAGTCTCATCGAAGACGGAATTCTTGTCGTGGGAGTCTTAACTCAGAACGATCTGTTTGAGAAAACATTGAGCAATATGGTCGAGGTAAAAAGCAGAGGCGCATATTTGATGGGACTTACGACATATGGAAACTACAGCGTGGAAGATACGGCGGACTTTTCCGTTTATGTGCCGAAAACAGAAGAATATTTTTCCGCAAGTCTTGCGATCGTGCCGCTTCAGCTTATGGGATATTACGTCAGTGTCGCAAAAGGTTTGGATGTTGACAAACCGCGGAATCTGGCAAAATCCGTAACAGTAGAATAATTTTTACATCGTGTGAAGAAATTATACTTTTAATATCTGAATAAAAATGCATATTCTCTCTTTTTAATATATTTATAAGAGAAAATATGCATTTTGTATTTGAAAATATACATTTTGGAGAGTTGACAAGGAACAGATGTTAGCCTATTATTAAAAATGTATCGTGAAAATTATGATAAAAGTAATGTTTGTTTATAGTGAATTTAAACAGCGGTCTATAAAAGGTAGCATATCTATCTAATGTGTTTTATTGAAAGTTGATAAATGACATAGGGATATGCTGTTTTGGCGTGTCATGAAAAAACTTAAACACATTAATGCGTTATCGCAATGATAGAATGAAGCGCCGTGAAAATGTTGAAACTAGGTATTGGAATTCAAAGTTAAGGAGCGGCGCACAAAATGGCAAAAATAATTGATACACACAGTCATATATTACCCGGGATCGATGACGGGGCTGGTTCATGGAAAGAAGCGCTTTGCATGTTGAAAACAGCGCAGGCTCAGGGAATCAGAAGAGTGATCGCAACTCCTCACTGGGGAGGACCTTTCGGTTATACCGATCCGGTGCAGATCAGAGAACTCTGTTTTACATTACAGGAAAAAGCAAGACGTCACAATATCAGTGTGAAAATTTATCAGGGGCAGGAAGTGATGTACACCGAGGAAGCGGCGGACAGGATTGCAAACGGCGAGATCCTTACATTGGCGGACAGCCGGTATGTACTGGCTGAATTTTATCAGGGAATCGGGTATTCGGGAATTTTTCGGGCAGTACAGCGCTTTACACAGTCGGGATACAGTCCGATCATCGCTCATGCAGAGAGATATGAAGCGCTGAAAGATATCGGGCGTCTGGAAGAACTACGAAAGCAGGGAGCATATATACAGTTGAATTTCAGGGCGATCGGGGGAAAGTGGCATGATTTTACAACACGTTGGTGCAGGAAAGCTCTGAAAGAAGGATTTGTTCATTTTGTCGGAACGGATATGCATAATATGAGAACGAGAAAACCGGAGACAGAATCCGCAGTAGTGTGGATGGAGAAGCATCTGGAGCCGGATTATGTAAAAAAACTGTTTTTAAAAAATCCCGAGAAGATTTTAAGAAACGAGCGTTTGTAAGAAAAACATTGTAAAACATAGTCAATTTATGTAAAAAAGACGCATTGTAAAATGAGAAACAGGGAAAAAGTGAAGAAAATACTGGTAAATGGAATTAATTTATTTCCTTATAGAAAAATATGATATATAATTAGAAGGATTAATATATTACGAACAGAGAGACGGATAATAGAGGAAGTGATAAAATATGGAAAAAACACATGATGAAGAAATGGCAATCGACCTGTGGGAGTTAATTTCCGCACTGAAAAAGCGGGCGCTGATTATTTTGGCGGCGTGTCTGCTTGGCGGTGTTGTGGCAGGTGTATATACAAAACTTTGCATCACCCCGATGTATACGGCGACATCATCGATGCTTGTGACAACACAGGAAACAACGCTTACGTCTATTGCGGACCTTCAGCTTGGAAGCGCTCTTACGGGAGATTACAGTATTCTTGCGACAAGCCGGAGCGTTCTTGAAGAGGTGATCGAAGATCTGGGTCTGAACATGAATCATCACCAACTGAGAGGAAGTATTACGATCACCAATCCGGAAGGAACGCATATTATGGAAGTGACGGCCAGAAGTTCCGATCCCGAGACCGCAAAAAAGATTGCGGACACTATGGCGGTTGTTTCAGCGCAGTATATAAAAGAAAAAATGGAGGTGGCTCCTCCTAAGATCATCGAAGAGGCGGAAGTTCCGTCATCCCCGGTCAGCCCGAGTATGAATAAAAACGTTATGATGGGCGCGCTGGCAGGATTTGCTCTTGCGGCGGCGATCGTGATTTTGTTTGCGATCATGAATGATTCGATCAAAACAGAGGATGATATCGAAAGAGCGCTCGGCATTCCGACACTTGCCGTGATTCCGGACAGAAAAGATTATATAGATGATCATGGCGGCAGTAAAAAGAAGAAAGGCAAAAGAAGGAGGCAGAGTAAATGGCGGAACAAAAGGTGATAATGACAGATCCGAGACAAGAGGATTATTTTTATCAGGAAGCAATTAAGACGCTGCGAACGAATATCCAGTTTGCCGGGATGGATGTAAAGACAATTCTGTTTACAAGCTGCTATCCGAACGAAGGAAAGAGCGATATTACGTTCCAACTTTCGCAGGAGATCGGAAAATTAGGGAAAAAGGTACTTCTTCTCGACGCCGATATCCGCAAGTCGATACTCGCATCCCGGTACGGAGTGGGAAAACAGGTTCAGGGATTATCAAATTACTTGAGCGGTCAGGCTTCTATCGCGGAGATTATTTATCGTACGAACTATGAGAATATGGATATCATTTTTTCAGGTTCATTTGCGCCGAATCCGTCAGAACTGCTTGGGCAGGAAGCGTTTGGAACGCTTTTGGGAGCGGTGAGAGAACATTATGATTATATCATTGTAGATACGCCGCCGATCGGAAGTATTATCGATGCGGCGATCGTCGCAAAACAGTGCGACGGGGCGGTGCTCGTATTTGAAAGCGAACTTGTGAGCAGTAAGGAGGCGGCTCGAGTCAAAGAACAGCTTCTGATGACAGGGTGCAGACTGATCGGAGCCGTGCTTAATAAGGTAGATGTAAAGAAGAATAAATACTATCACAGATATGACTATTACTATCATGGATATCAGGAAAAAAAGGAAGTTACAAAAAAAAATAAAGAAAAATAAAACGGTACTCAGATAATGGGAGGGGATCGGAAAGAAACAGATGAAAAAGAAAAAATATTTGAAATGGTGGATCGCGGCGGTATCAGCGGTTTTCATTGTAGGAGCGGGAATATTTGTATATACGCAGTATAAGGCGGCACAGACGTCGGGAGACGTCGCCACGAAAGACGGAACATCCGCCTCGGCATCGGATATTACATGGAACGGCAAGACATACAGTTACAATGAACATTTGAGTAACTTTTTGTTCCTCGGTATTGATACAAAAGAAAAGGCAGAGACAAAAACAGGTCAGGCAGACGCCGGGCAGGCGGACGCGTTGTATCTTCTGTCATGGAATCGGCTGGAAGGAGATATTACAGTGATCAGCATTCCGAGAGATACGATGACTCAGATCGAAACGTTCGGTCCGGGCGGAAAAAGTCTCGGAAAGAGCAAAGATCATATCAGTTTATCTTATGCATACGGTGACGGCGGATATGAAAGCTGTGAGCTGGCGGAAAATGCAGTTTCCGAATTGCTTTACGGACTGCCGATAGACGGGTACTGTGCTTTGAATATGGATGGACTTCCTGTTTTGACAGACAGCGTCGGAGGCGTAACAGTAACCGTGCCGAACGACAGTCTGGCGGAAGTTGACCCCGGATATGCAAAAGGAGCGGTGGTCACTTTGAAAGGTGAAGATACAGAACAGTTTGTTCGATACAGAAATACGGAGATCAGCCAGAGCGCGATCGCACGTATGGAGCGCCAGCAGGAATATATCAGAGCATTCGGCGAAGCTTTAAAAAAGGCATCTGCAGATAAAGCGCTTGTTACCGATCTGTACAAGGCGATTGAACCGTATATGGTAACGAATATGGGGAAAAGTCGTTTTGTTGATCTGACGGAAAGTGTATCAGAAGGCAAAAAGGTGAACCGATGGACGATTCCGGGAGAAGGAATTCAAGGTAAAGAATATGATGAATACGTCGTAGATGATGATGCTTTGTATGAAAAGACAGTTGAGACATTTTATGTAGAGAAAAAATAAAGTGCAGAAAGAACAGAGACGGCATATGAAAAAGATATCTAAGATAATAGGAAGCGTTCTTATCACAGCCGCAGCAGTTTGCCTTGGCATCGGAGTTTATCAATTTACGAAAGAACAAAACGCCGGAAAAGGGTATCAGGATCTTTCGGAAGAAGTGAAAAAAGAACCGGAAGATGAAGGTTCAAAATCAAAAGTTGATATCCCGATCGATTTTGCGGCGCTAAAGGAAAAGAATCCCGATGTGTATGCGTGGATCAGTATACCGGGAACGGCGATAGACTATCCGGTTCTCCAAAGGGAGAATGACAACACATACTATTTGGATCACACGATCGATCATGAAGAAAAGACCGAAGGAGCGATTTTTACGGAGAATTACAACAATACTGATTTTGAAGATCCGAATACGGTCATTTACGGGCATGACATGAGAAACGGTTCGATGTTTAAAGGACTGCTCGACTATCGGGATAAAACATTTTTTGATCAAAACAAAGAAGTGCTGATCTATACGCCGGATGCAATACGACATTATAAAATATTCGCTGCGTATCCGTATGACAGCAGACATTTGCTTAGAAGTTTTGACTTTACAGATAAAGAAGTGTATCAGCAGTATTTATACCGTATCTTTGCAATCCGCGATATGAATGCGAGCATTGATACAACAGCGCAGGTGGGGACGGACGATAAGATCCTGACCTTATCAACATGCTATGCAAACCAGCCGGATATGAGGTTTCTTGTTCAGGCAGTGTTGGTTTCCATAGAACAATAAGGCAAAAGAAAATCATTTATCAGAGAAAGGAAGAGTGAACAATATGAAAAAGAAAATCATGGGTGTAATTTTGGCGGCAACGCTTATCGTATCACAGGCAGTAACGGCGTTTGCAGGAAGTAAAACGTCAGAAGTTGTGCTTCCGAATGATTTTGCGGCTTATTATACCGTAACGGAAGGAACAAGAGAGGCATTTGCAGAGGCAGAGGCAGTTTCCCCACAGACAGTTGACGCGATCATAGAAGTAAATAACGGAAGCATGACTCTTGCACAGCTTGTTGCAGATATGAAAGAACTGCTCAAAGCAGAAGGCGCAGCAGGACTGAAGATGACAGAAGAACAGGTCGACGCTCTGGCGGCAGATCTGGGTTCCAGAACGTTTGTCACAAAGTTTTTTGACCTTGAGCCTGTAAACGGCGGGATTAAAGATGACAACGGAGACTACCTTGTAACATTAAGCGTGCCGGCAATTTCCACAGCTATGACAGAAGTAGCGTTTCTTCACTTCAGCACAGACCGCGCGGCATGGGAAGTTGTGGAAGCGTCAGACGTAGATTATACAAACAAAGAGATCACTGCGTCCTTTAAAGATCTTTCGCCGGTTGCCGTGATCGCAAAAGTAGATACGTCCGCAGACAATGCGATCGGAACGTCTCCGCAGACAGGAAGATTCCCTGTTTCCGTACTTTGGATCGGTGCAGCAGTAATCCTTGGTGCGACAGGCGTTATTGTGTTAAGAAAACGCAAAGAAAAATAAATATTGAATGTGCCTTGAAAGGCTGACGGTAAGGAATGGCTCGATGATAAGAAATATTTTCGGGCTATTTTCTTGCAAAAATCAGGGGAAAAACGGCTATTTTCCGGTAATGTATAGTAACAAAAGAACCGGATACGCAAAAGACAAAAATTTACGAAACAGTAAAAAGAAAAAGAAAGAAATAGCAGTTAAAGAAGTATGAAAGATAAACTAGAGGGACAGCAGTTAAAAACATCAAAACATGAAAGATGGATTTGGAGAGATAACAGAGGAAATTACAGATGAGAGGAAAGACTACATTTCATATAAGATGGAAATTATTTTTTTACGATGTGATCGTATTTGCAGTGACGTCTGTATTTCTGCTTGTATTATATGAAGGACCGGTAAAATTGACGCAGAGAGGGGAATTGCAGCAGATGCTTCTTGCATTTGTATGCGTATTTGCCTGCCGGCTGGTCGGAAAGATATATGGGCAGATATGGAGATACGGGGGAATTCAATGCTACATGCGTTTAGTTTGTACGGATTGTGTGGCATTTTTAATATATGTGATTTTGGAATCTGTTCTTCCGGTCGCTCATATCTCATTTCCGCGCCTTCTGGTGTTGAGTACGGTAAACACCATGGGAGCGCTGATCATGAGAATGTCTTACCGTTATGCGTATAAGTGCAGCAACCTGGAAACTTTTTCAGGTAAAATTTTAGCCGCACTGCTGAAAATATTTGCCGGAATTGAAGTGGGGGAAACAAGAGACGATCAGAAGATCAAAGTGGCGATCATAGGGGCAGGAAATGTCGGAGTTACTCTGGCAGGGGAACTGTTGGCAAACAAGATGGCATCCTATGTGCCGAAATGTTTTGTGGATATCGATAAATCAAAAGGCGGACGAGAGATACAGGGACTTCCCGTATTATCTGAAAACGAGGCGACGTTTCAGAAACTGAAAAAATACGGAATACAGGAAATTATCTTTGCGCTGCCGTCTATGGCGGATGAAAGAAGAACAGAGCGATATCTTTATTATAAAAATGCCGGATATAAAGTGAAGATGTACGATTATCCTAAGATGCAGATGGCAGGCGGAAAGAGATCGCTTCGAGAATTTGATATAGAAGAACTGCTATTTAGAGCTCCGAGAAAGCTTACGAACGAAAAGACAGATGCTTATTATAATGATAAAGTAATCCTCGTCACAGGAGGAGGCGGGTCGATCGGATCGGAACTGTGCAGACAGATTGTAAAAATGGGGCCGAAAAAATTGATCATCCTTGACGTTTATGAAAACGGAGCTTACGATCTTCAACAGGAGTTAAGAATCGCATATGGCAACGAACCGGGCATCAGTGTGGAAATCGCTTCGATTACAGATTCAAAAGCAATGGAGCGTGTATTTTCAAAATATCATCCCCAGATCGTTATTAATGCGGCTGCCCATAAACATGTTCCACTTATGGAAAATAACTGCATCGAAGCGATCAATAACAACGTGTTCGGAACGGCGGTTGTCGTTGAGATGTGCGAGAAATACGGCGCAGAACGCTTTATGATGGTTTCGACAGATAAAGCGGTTAATCCGACTAACGTGATGGGTGCAACGAAGAGAATGTGCGAAATGATCGTGCAAAGCGCCAGCATTAACGGAAAAGTAAAATACAGCGCGACAAGATTCGGAAACGTATTAGGAAGCGCAGGAAGTGTAATTCCTCTGTTTAAACGTCAGATCCAAAACGGTGGACCGATCACACTTACAGATAAAAGGATCATCCGCTACTTTATGACGATTCCGGAGGCGTCTCAGCTCGTGTTGGAGAGCGGCGTGATTGCTCACAATGGCGAACTGCTTGTTCTCGACATGGGAAAACCGATCAAGATACTGGATCTTGCAGAAAATATGATCCATCTGTCAGGAGCAAATAATATTAAGATCGTAGAGACAGGACTCCGTCCGGGAGAAAAGCTGTATGAAGAACTTCTTGTTAAGACAGAAGAACTTGATAAGACCGAAAACGATCTCATCTTTAGAGAAAAAGATAAGCCATTGCCGACAGAAGCAATCCGTGAAAAATTAAGAATGCTCAAAGACGTCTGTGAAAACGGAGACGATGAGCAGGCAAGAGAAATGCTGCGCAAAGTTGTGCCGACATTTAAAAGACCGGAAGAAGTGAACCAAGAAGTGGGAGAGGAAGTAGAACCTGAAGATAACAGTTTGCCGCAGCGTAAAAGAAAAGACTGAAATACTTGGAGCAGATGAAGAGATACGATGAAAAAGCGTGGATCAGTATCGGTTCATCATCCTGACATCATTCGGTTTTTTACGGCTATCCCAGAAGTAGTAAGTTTTGTTCTTCTTGTCGGAAGCTCAGCTAGGGGAGGAGAAATTTATGTTCTTGACATGGGGGGATTTGTGAAAATTGCTACATTGGTACGTAATCTCATTCGTTTGTCAGGTTTCATACCGGATGTAGATATTTAATTGAAAGTTACAGGCTTGCGAAGTGCTTCCCATCCGGAAAATTGAAAATACGGTTATTTAATAGGAAAAGGAAACACTCCAGCTGAAGTTGTTAAGTAGGTAAGCATGATAGTTGAAGGAATCAATGCTATTCTTGAGGATGTAAAAATGGCAGAATGGCACGCTATTGAACTTTCAATTATTTCAGTTGTTAACGCTGTAGTTCATTGCGGTGCAGATTCTAAAGAAATGGTTCAGGCGTTGACGAGCAGAGAGAAGAAAACGAAGTTATCGAAGTCAGTAGTGGATATGGTATTTGTAAATTCGATTATTAAGAGTAAAAGAGGTACAGGTATGAAAAGAGTTATTACATATGGAACATTTGACCTTCTCCATTATGGGCACATTAATTTGCTGAAGAGAGCAAAGGCTCTTGGAGATTATCTTATCGTAGTTGTTTCATCTGATGAGTTCAACTGGAATGAAAAGCATAAGAAAACCTATTTTTCTTATGATGAAAGAAAGGCACTTTTGGAATCCATTAGATATGTGGATCTTGTGATTCCAGAAGAAAACTGGCAGCAGAAGAGAACAGATATGCATGAGTATCACGTGGATATCTTTGTTATGGGTGATGACTGGAAAGGTAAATTTGACTTCTTGAAGGAAGAAGGTGTAGAGGTGGTATACCTGCCAAGAACTCCTGAAATTAGTAGCAGCAAGATTAAGAAAGATTTGTATGATGCAAATGCTGTAGATGGTGAAAGTAAGATTTTTCACGATGATATCAATACTGATCCGCAGTAAGATTATACAATTCTAAAATAAATATAGAGGGAAAGAATCATGTACATAAGAAAAGATGATATGAAGCCTTTCGAGAAGAAAATTTGGCTGGCATCTCCAACAATGCATGGGGATGAATTGGAGTATGTGACAGAGGCATATGAGACCAATTGGATGTCCACTGTGGGAGCTAACATCAATGAGGTTGAGCGTATCGCAGCTGAAAGTGCAGAGGTAAAGTATGCGGTTGCTTTGTCTAGTTGCACTGCGGCTCTTCATTTGTGTGTGAAATTAGCTGGTGAACGACTTTACGGCAAGCCTGCCATCGGTCATGGAGCACTGGAAGGAAAGAAAGTGTTCTGCTCTGATGTGACTTTCGATGCGACGCTGAATCCGGTCGTTTATGAAGGTGGTATTCCTGTGTTTATCGACACGGAACGTGACAGCTGGAATATGAATCCGATTGCACTGGAAAAGGCATTTGAAATCTATCCAGAAGTAAAGCTAGTTGTATCCGCTGAACTTTATGGTTTTTCTGGTGATATTAAGAAAATTAAAGAGATCTGTGAAGTACACGGAGCTCTTCTGATTGAAGATGCCGCAGAAGCTATGGGTGCATCTTGGGATGGAAAACAGTGTGGCTCTTACGGCGATTACTCTGCTGTTTCCTACAACGGCAACAAAATCATTACAGGTTCTTCAGGGGGATGCCTGCTGACCAATAACATAGGGGATGCTAACAAGACTAGAAAATGGTCTACACAGGCTAGAGAAAATGCTGCATGGTATCAGCATGAAGAAGTTGGTTATAACTATCGCATGAGTAATGTGATTGCTGGTGTTGTGCGTGGACAGTATCCATATCTGTATGAACATATTGCGCAGAAGAAGGCAATTTATGACAGATACAAGGAAGGTCTGAAAGGTCTGCCTGTTCAGATGAACCCATTCAATGAGGAAAGATGTGTTCCAAATTATTGGCTGTCTGCACTGATCATTGATAAGGATGCGATGTGCAAACAGGTTCGTGATGATTACAAGTCACTGTATATTTCTGAGCCAGGTAAGTCTTGCCCGACAGAGATTTTGGAGGCTATCGCAGCCATCAACGCAGAAGGCCGTCCAATCTGGAAGCCGATGCACATGCAGCCAATGTACCGCATGAATAGTTTTGTGACTGTTGCGGGTGAAGGTAGAGCAAGAACCAATGCTTACATCGCAGGTGGCGTTGAGGATGTTGGAGCAGATATCTTCGATAGAGGTCTGTGCTTGCCGTCCGATAACAAGATGACTGCAGAGGAGCAGGACAGAATAATCGAAGTCATCAGAAGATGCTTTGAGTAAGGAGGCTGAGTATGAATCATAAACCATACGGCTCATATGAAAAATATTTTAAGAGACTGTTGGATATTGTATGTTCTCTGGCTGCAATTATTGTTTTTTCTTGGTTGTACATAATACTGATTATTCTTGGAGCAATCTTCATGAGAGGAAATCCATTCTTTACACAAGAACGACCTGGCAAGGATGAAAAAATCTTCAAGTTGATTAAATTCCGTTCCATGGATAATAGAAAAGATAAGAATGGAAATCTGTTACCAGATGAGGTTCGTCTAAATAAATATGGTCAGTTTCTTCGTAAGACATCATTGGATGAACTTCCTGAGGCTTTCAATATCTTAAAGGGAGATAGCGGTATAATAGGGACAACCAAGAAAAACCTTGATTTTACAAGGGTTTCGCTGGCTTAGTCGAATTTTGTTATGATAATTTTTCTGTATGGTTGTGTCGAGTAAGTTGCGAAACTGCGAAAAGTGAATGGTTTCTTGGATGCTTATTTTGACCCACACTATAAGCTGAAAAATTATGATAAGGAGGTTTGACCTAGCCTGCGAATGATCTTTTTAATAAGAATATTCACAGGCTAGTCGTCGTGTTGAAGAGCTTACCTAATAAAAATAAATAATTATGAGGAGTGTGTTGAAAATGGGAAGAAAATTATTAATTGTAGCCTCTAAAAGATATGGAGATTATGTGAAAGAGATAGCAGAGTCAATGGGCTGCTTTGAGGCAATCTCCTTTGTAGATAATGACAGAGAAGGTGCTATTGGAAAATTGGAAGAAGTAGAAACTTTTTATCCAGAATATAACTGTGCGATAGCTGCATGTGATGATGGAACAAAAAGACTTGAATGGAATAAGAAATTAGAAACACTTTATAATATTCCGGTTTTATTCCATATGGATTCTACAATTTCTCCATCAGCTAATTTAATGCCTGGTTGCATTGTTGAGCCGAGAGCAGTTGTTGGTTGTGGAAGCACTATTGGTCAGGCAACAGTTGTTGGTGCAAATGCAGTGGTTGAACCATACTGCTTCGTTGGAGATAGTTGCACGTTAAAATCAGGAACGATTGTAAAATCAACAAGTGTACTTGAAATGGGAACTGAAACAGAGCAGGGAACTGTTTTGTTTACACCACTTGAAAAGAAGTAAACCACAAAATTGAAAAAGAATTATGAAAGGATGAAACCCACCCAATTTTCGTGGGGGGGGGTAAGCAATGAATAATAGATCGAATGAGAATAATATGAACGTGAATCGTACAAAGCAGAACAGTACGCCAAATATCAGATGGATGCTGGTCGGGTATGATTTGATTGTGTATGCAGTAGTAGCAGTAATACTGTTGGTTCTGTATGGAGGAATGGATAAGTTATCAACTACAGGAATACTTCAACAAGTATGCCTCTCTGTACTGTGTATTTTTGTAGCACGTCTTATTGGTAAAGTATATGGGCAGGTATGGAGATATGGTGGGATACAATGTTATATCCGGCTGCTGTTTACCGATTCTATTGCTTTTGTTGCCTATCTGTGTCTGGAGTTATTACTTCCAGTTCAAAAAATTACATTTGCCAGAATGCTTTCACTTGTCAGCCTGAACCTTTTAGGAGCGTTAGCACTTCGTATGATGTATCGCTATGCATATAAGTGTGGAAATCAGGAAACAACAAGAGGGAAAATTCTTTCTACATTATTACATATGTTCTCTGGTATAGAAGCGGGAAATGAAAAAGAAGTTCAGAAAATCAAGGTTGCAATTATTGGCGCTGGTCGAGTAGGAGTTAGTTTAGCTGAAGAACTTTTGAATAATTCAGAAGCAGCATATATTCCAAGGGGATTCATTGATGTAAACAAAGAGAAAGTTGGGCGTGAAATTCATGACATTCCAGTTTGGTCAGAAGATGAGGCAACACTTCAGAAGTTAGGCGAATTTGAAGTACAGGAGATTATTTTTGCTATTCCGTCTATGGATGCTGAAAAGAAGAAAGCTCTTTATGAATATTATAAGAATGCTGGATATAAATTGAAAGTTTATGATTATCCGACTATGTATGCAGCAGGAGGAAAGAGACATCTTAGAGAATTTGATATTGAGGAACTTTTATTCAGAAAACCATTAGTAGTTTCTGATGAAAGAACAAATGCTTACTACAAAGACAAGATAGTACTTATTACTGGCGGTGGTGGTTCCATTGGATCAGAGCTTTGTAGACAGTTGGCAAAGATGAATCCAAAGAAGATTATCATCTTGGATATTTATGAGAATGGAGCTTATGATGTTCAACAGGAATTAAAGATTGCTTACGGAAACCGTTTGGATCTGCAGATTGAAATTTGTTCTATCACACATAGGAAAGCTCTTGAGAAAGTGTTTGAGAAATACCATCCGCAGATTATTATTAATGCCGCAGCTCATAAGCATGTTCCATTAATGGAGCATAACTGTGTGGAAGCTATTTACAATAATGTATTCGGTACACAGAATCTTGTAGAGCTTTGCGAGGAGTACGGAGCAGAACGCTTTATGATGGTATCTACAGACAAAGCGGTTAATCCAACAAATGTTATGGGTGCTACAAAGAGAATGTGTGAAATGATTGTGCAGAGTGCAAGCACACATGGAAAAGTAAAATACAGTGCTACACGATTTGGAAATGTACTGGGCAGTGCAGGATCAGTTATTCCGTTGTTTAAGCGCCAGATTGCAAATGGCGGTCCGGTTACTGTTACAGATAAGAGAATTATCAGATACTTTATGACAATTCCAGAGGCTTCACAGCTTGTTCTTCAGAGTGGGGCGATTGCGAATAATGGAGAATTATTTGTTCTGGATATGGGACAGCCGGTTAAGATTATGGATCTGGCAGAAAACATGATCCGTTTATCTGGTGTCCAGGGAATTGAAATTGTTGAAACTGGATTAAGACCAGGAGAGAAGTTATATGAGGAGCTGTTAGTTAAGACAGAAGAACTTGATAAAACAGACAACAGTATGATTTTCATTGAAAGAGATAATGCACTGAGTAAAGAAGAAATCTATAAAAAGATTGATGTACTTAGAGATGCGTGTGATACAGGCGATGATCTGATTGCAAAAGAAGCTCTCCGGAGTGTTGTTCCAACATTTAAAAGACCGGAAGACGTAAATAAAGAGATTGCTTAATAACAAGTTAATACATTCTGAAAAAATGAGATTGGGCGAAAAGAGGTAGAAAGTCATGTTTAAAGAAAATAATAAATTTGAAAAATTTGAGTCTAAAGTATGGTTGAGCAGCCCAACCATGCATGGTCCGGAAATTGAATATGTGAAAGAAGCGTATGAAACAAACTGGATGTCCACAGTTGGTAAGAATATCAATGAAGTAGAAAGAATGGCATGTGAATATATCGGCTGCAAATACGCAGTTGCATTATCAGCAGGAACAGCGTCCTTGCATCTGGCAATGAAACTGGCGGGTATTGAAGCATATGGTATGCCAAAAGTTGGGCATGGTGCATTAGAGGGAAAGAAAGTATTCTGCTCTGATATGACATTTGATGCAACCGTAAATCCGGTAGTTTATGAAGGTGGAGAGCCAGTATTTATTGATACAGAGTATGATACCTGGAATATGGATCCGGTTGCATTAGAAAAAGCATTTGAAATTTATCCGGATACAAAGGTTGTGGTTGTTGCGCACCTTTATGGAACTCCGGGTAAAGTAGATGAGTTAAATGCAATCATTAAAAAGCATGGTGCCATTTTAGTAGAAGATGCAGCAGAATCTATGGGTGCTACATATAAAGGGGTACAGACTGGTACATTTGGAAAGTATAATACTATTTCTTTCAATGGAAATAAGATTATTACTGGAAGTGCTGGTGGTTGCTTCCTGACAGACGATGAGGAGGCTGCAAATAAAGTTCGTAAATGGTCTACACAGGCAAGAGAAAATGCTGCATGGTATCAGCATGAAGAACTTGGATACAACTATCGTATGAGTAATGTAGTTGCTGGTGTAGTGCGTGGTCAGTTCCCTTATTTGAACGAACATATTGCACAGAAGAAAGCAATTTATGAGAGATATAAAGAGGGATTAAAAGGACTGCCAGTATCTATGAATCCGATGGATCTGGAAAATTCTGAACCAAACTATTGGCTGTCTTGTCTGATTATTAATAAGGAAGCCATGTGCAAACAGGTTCGTGGCGAGCAGGATGTGTGCTATGTAAAAGAAACAGGAAAGTCTTGTCCGACAGAGATTCTGGAAGCGATTGCATCTATTAATGCTGAGGGGCGTCCAATTTGGAAACCAATGCATATGCAGCCGATTTATCGTTTGAATCCATTTGTTGTCAGAGATGGAAACGGACGTGCCAGATCAAATGCGTATATTGCAGGCGGAGTAGCTGATGTAGGTATGGATATTTTTACAAGAGGATTATGTCTGCCAAGTGACAATAAAATGACAGCAGAGCAGCAGGATAGAATTATTGAAGTAATAAAGGCTTGCTTTGAATAAGGAAGTGTTTTAGGAGAGATTTATGAAGAAAGAAAAAAATCATAAATTGTACCGTAAAATGGGATTTTACGAAAGATACATAAAAAGAGCGATTGATATTTTTTGCTCTGGATTGGCAATTATTGTATTCTGTTGGCTGTATGCAATCATCGCTCTGCTGGTTCGAATCAAACTGGGAAGTCCAGTGTTGTTTACTCAATATAGACCTGGACTGATTGATCCGAAAACGGGAAAAGAACGAATTTTTAAAATGTATAAATTTCGGACTATGACAGATAAGAAAGATGCAGAGGGAAACTTGCTGCCCGATGAAGTGCGTCTGACAAAATTTGGTGCATGGCTTAGATCTACCTCTTTGGATGAACTGCCAGAAGCATTTTGCATTTTAAATGGCACGATGACACTGATAGGGCCACGTCCGCAGTTAGTTCGAGATATGGTGTTTATGTCAGAAGAACAAAGAATGCGTCATACTGCAAAACCTGGATTGTCTGGGCTTGCACAGATAAGTGGCAGAAATGCAATTTCATGGGATAGAAAATTGCAGTATGACTTGGAGTATATAGAACATGTTTCTTTTGGGCGTGATTTAAAAATTCTTTTTAAAACTGTTGAAAAAGCATTTATTAAGCAGGAGGGAATTACAGAAGAAGGTAGTGTAACTGCTGCAGATTATGGGGATTATCTTCTCCAAACAAAACAGATAAGTAAAGAAGAATACGATAAAAAACAGAACGAAGCAAAAGAACTACTAAAAGGATTGAAGTAATGAACGAGTTAGTTTCAATAATAATGCCCTCATATAATACTGCGAAATTTATTAGTAAGACAATAGAATCTGTATTAGAGCAAACATACAAAAATTGGGAACTGTTGATAGTTGATGATTGTTCAACTGATAATACAGATGAGATTGTATCGAAGTATGATGATGACCGAATTATTTATTTAAAAAACAAAAAAAATTCTGGTGCTGCTGTATCAAGAAATAAAGCATTAAAAAATGCAAAGGGTAAGTGGATTGCATTTTTGGACAGTGATGATTTATGGTATCCGACTAAGCTGGAAGAACAAATAAAGTATATGAAAAAAAATAAATACTCTTTTTCATATACTAGTTATGAAGAAATTGATGAAAATGATGTGACGAATGGAGTGAAAGTAACCGGACCTAAGAAGATTACGAAAATGGGAATGTATCGTTATTGTTGGCCGGGGTGTTTGACCGTAATGTATGATGCGGAGAAGATTGGCAAAATACAGATTGCAGATATTAAAAAGAATAACGATTATGCCATGTGGCTGAAAGTAATCAAAAAGGCAAACTGTTATCATTATGATAAAGTGCTGGCACAGTATAGAAAACGGTCAGGATCAATATCTAATCATGGCTATTTAAAATTAGTAAAATGGCACTATAAGTTATTCAAGGAAGCAGATAATAAGAATAGTATTGCATCGTTATTTTTGACTTTACAAAATTTAATTTATGGATGCTGGAAAAAGGTGCGGTACGTTAAAAAGGTGAGTTAATTATGGGTATGAATGATATGCTGCGTAAAATGGCTGTTCTTTTGGAAAGAAGGCAAGACGCATTATTCTCATATGATGTCAGTAAACAAAAAAAATACATTGCTAAATTAGGAAATCCACGAGATGAGATTGAAAGATCGTATTTTCAGTATAAGTGTCAGATGCAGTTTAATGGAAAAGGAATCACTTTTTTGTTAAATCTGGTTTCATTTCCAGTGGCGATTCTCTACTGGTTCAAATATGGAAAAAAGGTTCAGGTGAATCGGCTAGAGCATAAAAACTTGGTATTTTTTAGAGATGGTAAACCGGAAAACATTTTGCCAAAGTCTTTGAAAAAAAGGTATAAAGCAATTGAAAGTAATCCGGTAGAAGGAACTTTATTAACTGCAAAAGATAAAAAGTTTATAAAAGGAATAATATGTAGATATCCATTTTCTTGGCAGTTTATTTTAAAATGTTTGATTAAAATTGGAAGATATAGTTTTGCCATTGAAGAATATTCACCTGAAGCAATAGCGGTTTGTGCGGAATACTCTTTTACGTCTTCAGTACTGACAGCTTACTGTAAACAAAGAAATATCAAGCATATAGATGTCATGCATGGAGAAAAAATGTACTATATGAGAGATTCGTTCTTTAAATTTGATGAATGCTATATTTGGGATGAATACTATGGAAAAATATTAGCTTCTATGAAGGCAGATAAAAATCAGTTTGTTGTTGAAGTTCCGGCTTCTTTGAAATTCGATGGAGAGCGGATCAGAACACAGAAATATGATTATACATATTATTTAGGTGCAGAATCGGAAGAGGTATTAAAGGAAATATCAAAAATATTGGAACAGTTATATAAGAGTGGAAATAAAATTTCAATACGTCCACATCCGAGATATTCTAATATGGATATTGTTAAAAAGATATTTACTTTTGCAGATGTAGAGGATACAACCCAAATTTCGATAGAGCAATCTTTATTACAATCTGGTGCTGCAATTTCGCTTTATTCAACGGTATTGAATCAGGCATTATGCAATTCAATTCCAATAATAATAGATAATATGAGTAATCCTGAAAATTTTAACAAATTGAAAGAATTGGGATATGTTTGTCTTTATAAGGAACATAGACTTTTATCAGAAGTATTGGAGAAAAGCGTATGATAGGAAAAATTATAAAAAAAATACGAACAGGTTTTTATACAAATCTATGTAAAAAAACAGCCAAGCAATATGGAAAGGGATTACATATAAACCATTGGAGTAAATTTACATCTAAGACTTATATCGGAGATAATTGTCATTTTAATGGGATGAAAGTTACAGGAAATGGAAATGTTACTATTGGAAATAATTTTCATTCAGGAGGAGGAATATTGATATTAACCTCTAATCATAACTATGAGGGAAAATCTATTCCTTATGACGAAACGACTATAGACGGTGATGTCGTGATAGAAGATAATGTTTGGCTTGGGCAAAATGTTACAATTTTACAAGGGGTTAAAATTGGTGAAGGGGCTATTATTCAAGCTGGAAGCGTTGTTGTATCGGATATTCCATCATGTTCAATTGCAGGAGGACATCCGGCGAAAGTATTTAAAATGAGAAACGAACAACATTATTATGAATTGAAATCAGAAAACAAATTTTTTTAGGTGACGATATAAATGAAAGTAATGATTATTGCTCCGTATATATATGATGACAATATAATTGAATTTACTAAAAATAAGACTGGATTTGGAATAATGGTTCAAAATATAGTAAGTTCAGTGGCTGAATTAGAAAATGTTGTTTTATTAACACGAGTTATTACAAAGGGAAAAAATGAAAAGAATTTTAAAATCCTTTCTCATACATGGGGACAGTTCTTTTCTAATGCAAAATTAAAGGATTGGTTAATAGGAATAAAAGCATTTTTTGCGAATGGTGTTACAGTAAAAGATAAAGCCAGACATGTTTTTTATGAAGTGGATGGCGGATATGTTAGAAAACAAATTCAAAAGGAAAAACCGGACATAGTTCATATACATGGTATAGGAACTATTACAGAAAGCTATATTAGAATTTGTGAGGAAATGAAAGTAAGGTATACAGTTACTTTACATGGTTTAATTGGTTTGAATGATTCAGTTTCTGCACCGGCATACGAAAAGCAGATAGAACGTGATTTTTTAATAAAAGCAGAAAAAAATAATATACCAATTAGTGTGATTAGTAGTGGTATGAAAGCCAGAATAGAAGAAAAGTATTTAGGAAAAAAAGCAAATAATATCACTGTTATCACGAATGGAACGAAAAAAAGCGACGAAAATGATACAAAGTTTATTCGAGAAGAAGGCACTTTAACGCAAGAAAAGTTTCAAGAATATTATAGCGATTGTTTGAAGCAGAATGATTTATATCCAAAGTTGAGTGATACATATGCTTATTTGCAGTATAGCAAAAAAAATGGTAAGAAAATTCTCTTTTTCGTGGGAAATATAACCAAAAACAAAAATCAAATGCAAGCAGTAGAAATATTAAAAAATACAAAAGTATTTGAAAATATCCTGTTGGTGCTTTGGGGAAGAGAAGTAGATAATGGAGAAGTCCGAAAAAAAATTGCGGAATATCAATTACATAAAAATGTTATTTTAGGCGGATTTAATGATCGAATGGATATTTTTTGGAAATTCTGTGATGTAAATTTATTTTTGAGTTTAAATGATGGATTTGGCTTGCCTATTGTTGAGGGATATATGCATGGAGTACCATGCGTTACCTTTGAGGATTTAGATGCAACACAGGATTTATATTATCCGGAGGCAATGTTAAAAGTAAAGGATAGAAGTAATGAATCAGTTACAGATACATTAAAGATAGCATTGGATAAAAATTGGAAATATGAAGAGATTATTGAAATCGGTAATATGTTTTCGATTGATATTATGTCTGAAAAATATGTGAATTGGTACAAAGAGGTCATGGCGTAGTCAAAGCCTTAGAAAGATTATTGATGTGAGGGAAAATAATGAATGAAGGAATAAATAATAGACGAAAAAAGAAGATAAGTTTGATGGAAATTTTTATCCCATTGTTTTGCCTGATCAATCAGTATGAAATTGCAGGTCTTCATTTAGGTTTAATTTGTGTAATTGCTGTTGTAGCTATTTATTTTATAAAGTATAGAGAATTTTATTTATATAAACCTTTATTTATCTTCTTCTTATTTATGATAGTGCATGATTTTTTCAGGATGTTTATAACTGGATTTAATACAGGACTCTGGGTAGAGAGAGTTTTATACTTATTAATATTATCGTGTATATATAAAAAAGTTGATGAGGAAAATTTATTTAGGGTCTGGGAAATTATAGGAATCATTGTTATGGCTGGAATTTTTTACCAATCTTTCCAGGTATATATATTGGGACAATCAGTGTCTACAATTAATATATTTCCATTTTTGCAGTCAAATAGCGAAAATTATTTATTGGGTTATGATAGACCACATTCTTTCTTTTTAGAACCGGCAGCATACTGTACATGGATATTACCGCTTTTATGTATGTGTATGAAAAGAAAAAAGCATATTTGGATGGTATTTATTTCGATAAGCATTTTATTATCGACATCTTCAACGGGAATATTAATGACCGGAGTAATATGGCTGTTTTATTCGTTTGTAAGTGCCAGAAGCGAAGGGAAATATTTTAATTCGTTAATGATAGTAGGTGTTTTGATAATAGGTATAGGAGCATTTTCAAACTTGAGTATTTTTTCAACGGCATTAAATAAGTTGATGAATATTTCGGTTACAAATACATCTAATTCAGTTAGGCTTGTGTTGGGATTTCAATTGTTTTGGGCTGCGCCTTTGATCTATAAAGTATTAGGAATACCATATATGAATGTAGAGAATTATATGCGTTCTGGAGAAGTGGCATTAAGTAAATATAAATTAAGTCTTAATCTTTCATATTTGGGCTTTGTTAATGCTATTGGAAATTGTATGTTAATTTACGGTGTATTTGGATTGCTTTTATATTTGAAACTTTTTTGGAATATATGGAAAGAATCAGATTTATATAGTAAATGTTATGTTTTAACATGTATCATTTCAATATTTGGTCAATCGGTATTTTGGAATAGTCTTTTCGTAACGCAATTTGCGGTGATGTTATGCTCAGTAGAAAGGACATCATTTATTAGAGTGACGTTGGGTCAAGGAGTAACGAGCAATTCATATGAATAAGAAATATAAATATTTATCGAAAAATTTTATTTTATTTGGGATAAGTAGTTTTGGTCCTAAGATAATAGCATTCCTTATGGTTCCTTTATATACTAATTGTTTATCTACAGCAGACTATGGAATCGGGGACATAGTAAGTACTTCTGCCAATTTGGTATTACCAATCATTATCCTTTGCATCGAAAGTGCAATATTAAGATTTTGCTTTGATAAAGAGTATGAATCCGATGAAGTAATATCAAGCGGGTTATTTGTTTGCCTGAAAGGAATGGTATTATGTGCTATTTGTACAATTATAATAGGAATACTTCCTTTCTTTAAAATTAATACATCATATTTAGTCGCATTTTATTTAATGGTATTGTCTACAGGGCTGTATAATGTACTGACTAATTATGCCAGAGGTATTGATAAAGTACAATATATGGTTGAAATGAGTTTGATTACCACAATAGCATCATGTGTATTAAATGTTGTTTTGTTGGTTGTGCTGAAGTGTGGGTTAAATGGATATTTAATAGCTAATTACCTGGGAACCTTTATGGCTGTAGCTTGGGGATCTGTACGACTGAAAATACATAAACACATTAAGTTTAATAAAGTAAATAAAACTACAGTTAAGGAATTGCAAAAATTTGGGTTTCCGTTAATTTTTAATAAAATTGGTTGGTGGATTAATAGTTCATCGGATAGATATATTGTTACATGGATTTTAGGTGCAACTGCGAATGGAATTTATACGGTATCATATAAAATACCGACTATGCTGACTGCATGTAGTGATATATTTACGCAGGCATGGCAGTTATCAGCCATAAAAGATTTTGATCCAGAAGATAGTGATCATTTTGTTGCTGATATGTATGAGGCATATAATGGTTTTTTAGTTTTGTGTTGTTCAATGTTAATTATATTAACTATTCCATTTGCACATATTTTATATGCAAAGAGCTTTTTTGTAGCATGGAAATATGTTCCTCCATTGATGATTTCTTTCGTCTTTGGTGGTTTGGCTGGCTTTTTAGGGAGCATTTTTACAGCAGTAAAAGATACTAAAATATTCTCATATTCAACTATGATAGGTGCAGTCGTAAATACCATATTAAATTTTGTATTAGTGTCTTATATTGGTGTAATGGGTGCTGCAGTTGCAACACTTGTGTCTAACATTGTTATTTGGCTAGTTAGATTACAAAGAAGTAAAAGGTATATACATATACGAGTGAATTTTCTAAAACATACAATAATGTATATCTTGTTAGTTGTACAATTCATAGTCTGTTTAGGTGGATTTACTATAGTGCCTGTAATAATACAATTAATCATTCTTGTTGCTTTGATTGCTGCTAATAGAAAATTGATAATTAATATAATGAGAAAAGGAAAAATAATGTTAGCAAAATATTTACATCGTTAGGAGAAATAAATTATGAAAACAATAGGAATAATTACATATCATCATTATTATAATTACGGTACAATGCTGCAGGCTCTTGCCTTGCAGGAAAAGGTAGAACAACTAGGCTATCAGGCAGAGTTAATAGATTTTAAACAAGATAATTCTCTATCAAGATATGAAATGCTTAAATTAAGAATAAAAAGAATGCCAGTGTATATTAAAGAAAGAAAAAAATATCGAGCGTTGGCTGATTCGAGAGAAAAAATAAAGGAAAAGAATGAATTATTTGAACAGTTTTATAAAACATATTTGCATGTAGGAAAAAAGAAATATACAACTACACAGCAGTTAATGGAAAATCCACCAGTATATGATGGATATGTAGTAGGTAGTGACCAGACTTGGAATCCTTTTGTTGCGAACTCGCCGGAAGCATTTTTTTTGCCATTTGTTGAAAACAAATCGAAAAAAGGCAGTTATGGTCCGAGCTTAGCGGTAAAATCATTATCTGACGAGAAAGAAAAGGAATATAGAAAAAAATTATCTAATTTTTTCTTTTTATCATGCAGAGAGCAGGATGGAGCGCAATTGTTAAGCCGTATTACACAAAAAGAAGTTAAATGTGTATTAGATCCAACATTGTTATTATCTGCTAAAGAGTGGGGAAAATATTGCGAGTTTGAGATACCTAAAGAGCCATATATTTTGGTTTATTTTTTGGGAGAAAAATCAGAACATAGAAGGGCTGTAGAAAAGATACAAAAATTAACAAATTGGAAAATAATAAGTCTTCCGGCAGCATATTTAGAAATGGAAAATAATGATTATAAAAAAGTATGGGGAGGTCCTAAAGAATTTTTATCATTGATAAGAGGGGCTGCTTTAATTTGTACAGATTCATTTCATGGAACTATGTTTTCGATAAATTTCCAAAGAAATTTTTTCTCTTTTTGTAAAAGCAGTGATTCAGAGGAATCATCTGAAAATTCCAGATTATATAGTGCTTTAAATATCTTTGGATTATCAAATAGAATAATTCATAATATGGATAATTTGACTGCAGAAGATATTTCTATAGATTACAAAAATGTGATTCCGATTTTGGAGGAACAGAGAAGGGATTCGATTGAGTATTTAGAAAACATGTTATTCGAGATGACGAAAGGATAAAAAATGAAAGTTGCTATTCGGGATGATGATACATCATATTTTACAAAACCTAAAGATTTACAAAGAGCATATGATTTTTTAAATGAGGATGATTGTGTATCTCTTTCAGTTGTGCCGTATACGGTTCCAGTTCATAGAGATGATGTGTTTCCATATGGAAAAGAAATTGGAATGGGATATTATGATATAGCTGAAAATACAGAATTATTAGAATATTTAAAGGAAAAATATAAACAGGGAAAAGTTGATATATTGTTACATGGCTATTCACATGAATATCAGCTAAGTGAAAACAAATGGCTTGCTGAAATGAAATGGAAAAGTAGTAGTCAATTAAAAGAGGAAATACCGAAAGGAAAAAAACATTTAGAGAAATTGTTAGGTATGAATATATCAGTATTTGTTGCACCTAATAATAGTATTGATAAAAAAGCTATTTCAGTATTAGAAGATCTTCAAATGAATTACTCTGGCATTATTGGGGTGAGAGATAGAAAAGTAAATTTAAGATATATATATAATTTTATAATTCGTTGGGGATTTAGGATAGTAAAAAAAGTACAGTATCCAGGTATTATGAACTATGGAAAGCATAAAGAACTGAATGCATACACAATAGATAATTATGAACGGCTGATTTATGAGTATCATATTTGCAAAGCAAGAAAAGTGCCATTTGTTATATATACTCATTATTGGCAATTAAATACAGATGAAAAAGCGAAAAAGTTAATTAAACAAATATATAATTATGTAATTAAAGATGGTGCAGAAATAGTTCCTTTAAGTGAGTGTTTTAAATAATATGATAAATTTTGATTTTAAAGAAAAATGTTACTCTTGTTCAGCATGTGCAGAAGCTTGTCCAACCAAAGCAATATCATTTGATGAAAACATACATCCAGAAATTGATTTGCAAAAGTGTATTAATTGCAATAGATGTGAAAGAGTATGTATTGAATTGAATAAACCTGAAGATATAGAAGAACTGAATTGTATTGAGGGATATATAGTTAAAAACAAAAACAATGAAATCAGAAAAGTAAGTTCGTCAGGCGGTGTTTTTTTTCAAATAGCACAAAAAGTATTAGAAATGGACGGATATGTTTGTGGTTGTATATATGATGACGAGTTTATGCCCAAACATATTGTTTCTAATGAGATAGAAATTTGCAAAAAAATGATGGGATCAAAATATGTGAAAAGTGATTTAAATGATTGCATAGTGAAAATCAAGCAGATTGTAGAAAAGGGAAAAATAGTACTTTTTTCAGGAGTCCCATGTCAAGTTGCAGCAGTAAAAAAGTGTGTTAAAAGTGATAAATTAATTACGCTGGCAGTTGTATGTCATGGATCTATAGAACGTAAAATATGGAAAAAATATTTAGCTGAAGAAGAAAGAATGAGTGAAAGTTCAATTATTAAAGTGTCTATGAGAGATAAAACAAAAGGATGCTTAAATTATGGATTGAAGTTTCAATTTAAGAATGGAACTGAACATATAACGTTTAGAAAAAATGATGGTTACTTTTTGAAATGCTTTACAGATGGTTTGTTTGAAAGAAATAGATGTTTGAGTTGCGAATATAAGGGACAGAATATTATGAGTGATCTATTGATAGGAGATGCGTGGGGAATGGAAAAAGTATGTCCCGAATTTACAGATAGTCTTGGGTGTTCGGCAGTATTAGTGTTGACTGAAAAAGGAAAAAAAATTTTTAATGAAGTAGAAAAATACTTTTTAATTAGAAATGTAGATAGCCAAGAAATAATTCGTAATAATCCAAGAATTATATTACCAGCGCCACGAAATACTTTTCAGAAGAGTTTTGAAAAGAAGTTAGAAAAGTCAAATGCGAATATTCATTTCTGGACAGAAAAGTATGCAAAACCAACTATTTTGAATCGTATAAAATGGAAAGTATTGGGAGGAGAAAATTAAAATGTTTAGTATAAAAAAGATGTTGGTAGATTTATATGATAGTAGAACGGCTCAGTCATGTAGTGCTTCTATTGGAGATATAATGAATTTAAGAAGAAATGTAGAACATAATCAGTTTCTAGCTACTACGAGGTATTTGGATATAAAGGATTATGTAGAATATAATAAACAAACATTTGTATGGCAAAATACGGTTAGTAGGGCAGCATATGGTAATAAACATCGGGAGGAAGATGGGAACATGGCTTTCTCAAAATTAATTACATCATATCAAAGCAAAGGATATGATCCGAATTCTTTATTTATAGTAGATAAGGATATGAGGCTTCTCGATGGTAATCATAGAATGGGGATGAATTTATATACAGATCAACATAAAATAAATGTTCGAGTTTTGAAGAGAAAAAGCAAAAATCCAGGTAATTTGGATTGGTATTTACAAAAGAAAATATCGGCAGATTTTTTGAAAAAAGTCTATAATGCATATTTACAAATACAAGAATGGTTAATTGAAACGGGAGATACTTTTTGTTGTATTGTGCCTGAAATTGAAAAATTATCCGAATTGGATTTAATGGTTAATATAAAAAGTGTACACAGATATAGATTACAGAGTCCATTATTCGTGGGGGGGCATAAAGCTTAATCAAGCAGGAAAACTTATACAGTTTACGTTAGATGAACCAGAATACATGATTGAGGATAGTAAAGCTGTATCAAAAAGGATAAGAGATATAAAAAATATTTTGGAAATGAGATATGGTATGGAATTTGTTTCACAAATTTATTTTTCACAATCTTGTCTTGAGGGTAAGGAAATTTTTGATAAAATAAAGAACGATTTTATAGAATAAAAGTGAGTGGATTAAATGGAAAAGTTTATATTGATAGCCACATGTACATATGTAAAAAATGAATAAAAGAATAGTGTCATCATTTGTTAAAATAGGTATAAAAAATTGGAATAAACTGAGAGAGTATCTTAGAAAATAGATTTGAGGTGATTTTAGATGAAAAAACTGATTTTAATAGGAGCTGGTGGACATGCAAAGTCAGTTGCAGATTCAATTAATAAATCAGAATATGAATTATGTGGATTCATAGATAGCAACAAAAAAGGTATGCATATGGGATTACCAATCTTGGGTACGGGACTTGAAGATATTCCAAATTGTGAAAAATATAGTTATTTTGTTTCTATTGGAGATGTTGGATACCGTAAGTTATGGTTTGACAGAATTAGAGAACGAAGATTGAACATAATCAATATTATTGATTCTTCAGCAATTATATCGGCCAGTGCAAAAATGGGAATAGGGAATTTTGTAGGTAAAATGGCAGTAATAAATGCTGATGCAGAGATAGGAAATAATAATGTTATAAATACAAAGGCTTTGATTGAACACGAATGTAAAGTGGGTGATCACAATCATTTATCAACAAATTCTGTCATAAATGGAAATGTAATTGTAGGAAATAGTGTTTTTTTGGGCAGTTCATCTGTGTGTAACGGTCAATTGAAAATCGGTTCCAATGCAATTATTGGTTCAGGTAGTGTGATTATTAAAGATATACCGGAGAAAGTAACTGTAGTAGGTGTACCTGCTAGAGTTATAAAGAGGAGAGATTAGAAATGAGTGATATTCAAATTGTTGCAGAGATTGGCTGCAATCATAATGGAAGTGTTGAATTGGCAAAAAAAATGATGAAAAAAGCGAAAGAAGCTGGAGCAGATGCAGTTAAATTCCAAAGTTTTGTGCCAGAAAATCTTGTTTCAAGATATGCCCCTAAAGCCGAATATCAGAAAAAAAATGATGGAAATGGTTCACAGCTAGATATGTTAAAAAAATTGGCATTAACGGAAACTGAATACTTGGAATTGGTACAGTATGCTTCTACTTTAGATATTCAGATTTTTTCTACGCCATTTGATTTTGAATCTTTTTCATTTTTGCAAAAAATCGGTCAGAATATATGGAAAGTACCATCAGGAGAGATTACAAATCTTCCTTATTTACAGAGGGTAGCAGCAATTGAATGTCAAAATAAACAAGTAATTCTATCGACAGGAATGTCTACGATTGATGAAGTTAAATATGCAATAAATGTTTTGCAACAAAGTAAAGACACAAGTTTTACGGTATTACATTGTAATACACAATATCCAACAGAGCCGGAAGATATGAATTTGCTTGCCATGAATAAGCTTCAAGAATTAGCACCAGATTGGAAAATCGGACTTTCAGATCATTCAGAAGGAATTGTTGCTTCTCTTGTGGCTGTTGGATTGGGAGCTAAATTTATCGAAAAACATTTTACTTTAGATAAAGCTATGCCAGGACCTGATCATAAAGCGTCTATTACACCAGAAGAACTAAAAGAATTGTGTGTAGGTGTGCATAAAGCTGAAATTATGCTTGGAAATGAAACGAAAGAAGTGACTGAATCTGAACGAAGCAATATATTCGTTGCAAGAAAATCTATTGTAGCAAAAAGAAAAATCATGAGAGGCGAAATGTTTTCCGAAGAGAATATCACTTGTAAAAGACCAGGAAATGGAATTTCTCCGATTCATTGGTATGAGGTGTTGGGGAAAGAAGCTGAAAAAGATTTTGAAATAGATGAATTGATTTCTTGTAAAGGAGTGAATAGAGAAGATGAATAATTTAGCAATAATACCTGCAAGAAGCGGTTCGAAAGGCTTGAAAGATAAAAATATAAAATTATTAAATGGAAAACCGTTAATTGCATATAGCATAGAAGCAGCGAAGAAATCAGAGATTTATTCACACATATTGGTTTCTACGGATTCTGAAAGATATGGCGAGATTGCAATACAATATGGAGCAGAAGTACCTTTTTACCGATCAGAAGAAAATGCATCAGATGTAGCGTCATCATGGGATGTTGTAAAAGAAGTATTGAAAAAATATCAGGAGATGGGAATTGTATTTGATACATTTACGCTTTTACAGCCAACATCTCCATTGCGAAAGTACGAAGATATAAAAAAAGCTTATGAATTATTTAAAGAGAAAGATGCAATAGCGGTTGTATCAGTTTGTGAAATGGAGCATTCGCCATTGTGGAGTAATACTTTACCAGAAAATAATTCGTTATCCGGATTTTTGCGGGCAGACAGTAATAAACAAAGACAGAAATTAGAAACGTTTTATAGGATAAATGGGGCAATTTATATGGCAGATGTGAAGGCTTTTTTGGAAAATACAAATCTGTATAGAGAAGATTGTTACGCATATAAAATGCCGGCAGAGCGCAGTATAGATATAGATACAGAACTTGATTTTAAAATTGCCGAAACTATTATAAATCAGTAAAAGAAGGTTAGTATGGGAAAGTATAGAGTAGCGTATGCGACTGGTTCAAGAGCAGATTATGGAATAGTAAAAAATTTTTTAAGATTATTAGATAATGACAAAGATATTGAGTTTTCAGTATTGGTTACAGGCTCACATTTAGAAGATAAGTTTGGTCACTCTGTAGATATAATACGACAGGATGGATTTAAAATCGATTTGGAGATTCCGCTAAATATAGAGAATGACAGTAATGCGAATGTGATGCATTGCATGGCAACAGCTTTAGATTGTTTTGGAAATTATTTTGAAAATAATAAATTTGATTTATTAATTATACTTGGAGATAGATATGAAATGATGGCGGTTGCGATTGCAGCAGCTATGCAAAGAATCCCAATTTTGCATTTACATGGTGGGGAAGTTACATATGGCAATTATGATGAATTTATACGTCATTCTATTACCAAAATGAGTCAGTATCATTTTACCAGTACAGAAGAATATAGAAAACGTGTAATACAGTTGGGAGAAGATCCTAAAAGAGTATTTTATCTTGGGGCATTAGGGGCAGAAAATTGTTGCAAGATAGATGAAGAGAAAGTAATTGAAAAAGTAAAAGAACTTATTCCACAAAAATATTGGGTTGTAGCTTTTCATCCCGAAACACTAACTGATGTGAAAATGGAAGATCAGGTGAAAGAAGTATTGACTGCATTGCAGGAAAATATGAATGGAATGAGTGTTATTTTTATGGGGACGAATGCAGATACAAAATCTGATATCATACGTTCTTCATGGCTCAATTATGTGGATGAACATGAAAATGCGTATTATTATGAAAACTTGAATGTAGATTCGTTTTTATATTTAGTAAAAAATTCTGTGGCATTAATAGGAAATTCGTCATCTGGAATTATTGAAACACCGTCATTAGGAAGGTATACAATTAATATTGGAGATAGACAAAGAGGACGAGTACATGGTAACAGTGTTATTGATGTCACTTGCGACAGTAGTATGATCGGTCAGGCAATGAAAGAGATTACCGGGAAAAATGAAAAAATAATTAATCCGTATTATGTAGAAAATACTGCAGAAAATTATTATAAAAAGACAAAAGAAATTTTAGAAAATGGAACGTCCATTTTAAAGGAATTTTATGATATAGTCTAAAATTCAGTAGAAACAGAAGTGTAAAGCAGGAGGTATGCGAATATGAAAATTGCAGTTGCAGGAACTGGATATGTGGGATTATCCATAGCTACTTTGTTATCGCAACACCATGAAGTGATGGCAGTAGATATTATTCCAGAAAAAGTAGAATTAATAAACCAAAAAAAATCTCCAATTCAGGATGAATATATTGAAAAATATCTGTCAGAGAAGAAATTGCATCTAACGGCAACATTAGATGCAAAATCAGCGTATAAAGATGCGGACTTTGTAGTTATTGCTGCTCCCACAAACTATGACAGTAAGAAAAATTTCTTTGATACATCAGCAGTAGAAGCTGTGATCAAGTTGGTTATTGAATATAATCCAGATGCGATTATGGTTATAAAATCGACAATTCCAGTAGGATATACAGCAAGTATTAGAGAAAAATTTCATTGTGACAATATTATTTTTAGCCCTGAGTTTTTGCGTGAATCTAAGGCATTGTACGATAATCTATATCCGTCAAGAATTATTGTGGGAACGGATATTCAAAATGCTAGACTTGTAAAGGCTGCGAATACATTTGCCGGATTATTACAGGAAGGTGCTATTAAAGAGAATATTGATACTTTGATTATGGGATTTACAGAAGCGGAAGCAGTGAAGTTATTTGCTAATACATATCTGGCTCTCAGAGTATCATATTTTAATGAGCTTGACACATATGCCGAAATGAAAGGGTTGAACACACAGCAGATCATTAACGGTGTGTGTCTTGATCCAAGAATTGGATCACATTATAATAATCCGTCATTTGGATATGGTGGTTATTGCTTACCAAAGGATACTAAACAGCTTTTGGCTAATTATGAAGATGTTCCACAGAATATGATGTCTGCTATTGTTGAATCAAATAGAACCAGGAAAGATTTCATAGCAGATCGTGTTTTACAGAAAGCAGGGTATTATGCTTATGATGATGAAAATACTTATGATGCTTCTATGGAAAAAGAGGTTGTGATTGGTGTATATCGTCTTACTATGAAATCAAATTCAGATAATTTCCGCCAGTCTTCTATACAGGGAGTTATGAAGAGAATCAAGGCTAAAGGAGCATCTGTTATTATTTATGAGCCAACATTGGAAGATGGAAGCACTTTCTTTGGAAGTAAGGTTGTGAATGATTTGGATAAATTTAAGGAGCAGAGTCAGGCAATCATTGCAAATAGATATAATGACTGTTTAGATGATGTGAAAGATAAAGTATATACAAGGGATTTATATAGACGGGATTGATACTATTTTGCATGGAGGAAGTAAATAATGAACATAGAAATGAATGAAACATACGCAAGAGATACTTCAACCGTATGGGAACATGAGATAATTAGTTCTGCATCGGATTTGAAAGAATGGATTAAATATGAAGGTGCGAAATATCCAAAGAGAACATTAGTGGGGGGGTATTTCCGCTAACGGAAAACGATGCTATTTTTAAGTATCAAAAAAGACTTAGAAAAACGGAATATTACCTTAATACTGGAAAAAAATGGATGTACTATTTGAGCTTGGTCAAATTAAATAGATTAAGATTTAAATATGGTATGAAAGTTAGATTGAACAGTTGTGGAAAGGGGTTATGTATAGTCCACTTAGGCTCTATTATAACTAATGGAGATGTTGGTGAAGATGCAAGGCTATTTGTAAATTCTGCAATTGTATCAAATGGTGGTGGCGAAAGAGAACCAAGACTTGGAAATCATGTTACATTATTTACAAATGCAGTAGTATGTGGAGATGTCAAAATAGGAAACAACAATATTATAGGGGCTAATTCTGTTGTGACAAAAAATTTTGAAGAGTCCAATATTATTATTGCAGGAACACCTGCAAAAAAAATAAAGAATAGATTGTTAGAATAATAGAGAATACAATGATAAGAATGGGGAGATTGAAATGTGTGGAATAGTTGGTTTTACTGGAACACAGCAGGCAGCACCTATTTTATTAAATGGTCTGTCTAAATTAGAGTACCGAGGGTACGATTCGGCTGGAATCGCTGTGCGAGATGGGGAGCGTTTGGCACAGGTGGTTAAAGCCAAGGGAAGATTAGGCAATCTGATTGAAAAAACAGATGAAGGAAAAGCACTGATAGGAACATGTGGAATCGGACATACACGTTGGGCAACACATGGAGAGCCAAGTCAGATTAATGCACATCCGCATGTATCTGGAAATTGTACAAGATCAGGTTCTGGAGAAGTAGAATCAGAAGTAGTTGGCGTACACAATGGTATTATTGAAAATTATACAGAACTTAAAGAAAAATTATTAAAGCATGGTTATACTTTTTACAGTCAGACTGACACAGAGGTAGTAATTAAATTAGTGGACTATTATTATAAGAAGTATAATCTCGGACCGATTGATGCGATTGCTAAAACGATGGTTCGTGTGCGTGGTTCATATGCCCTGGAACTTATGTTCAAAGATTATCCGGGAGAAATTTGGGTAGCAAGAAAAGACAGTCCAATGATTATTGGAGTGACAGACGGCGAAACCTATGTAGCTTCTGATGTTCCGGCTATTCTGAAATATACAAGAAATGTTTATTATATTGGTAATCTGGAGTTTGCCAGATTGACACCTGGAGAAGCTCATTTCTTTAATCTTGATGGGGATGAGATTGAAAAGCAGACAACAGAAATTAAGTGGGATGCTGAGGCAGCAGAAAAAGCAGGATTTGAACATTTTATGATGAAAGAGATCCATGAACAGCCGAAGGCCGTCAAGGATACTTTAGGATCTGTAATAAAAGATAATGCTATTGATTTATCTTCTGTTGAACTTACAGAAGATGAAATTCGGGGATTTGATCAGATTTATATTGTTGCATGTGGTTCTGCATGGCATGTTGGAATGGCTGCACAATATGTAATAGAAGATTTGTCAGATATTCCGGTAAGAGTGGAACTTGCTTCGGAGTTCAGATATAGAAGAATGTCATTAAATAAAAACTCTCTGGTTATAGTGATCAGTCAGTCCGGGGAGACTGCAGATACGTTGGCGGCGTTACGTCTGGCAAAGGAAAAAGGAATCACAACGTTGGCAGTCGTAAATGTTGTTGGCAGCAGTATTGCACGTGAAGCAGATAAAGTATTCTATACACTTGCCGGGCCGGAAATATCGGTAGCAACAACAAAAGCTTATAGTGCTCAGCTTGCGGCAATGTACTGTCTGGCTGTTCAGTTTGCAAAAGTCAGAAATATGATTACAGAAGAACAGTACAACAATTATCTTTCTGAGCTATTGACAATTCCGGAGAAGATCCAGAAGATATTGCAGGATAAGGAAAGACTTCAATGGTTTGCTGCAAAATATGCAAATGCACATGATGTATTCTTTGTTGGCAGAGGAATTGATTATGCGATTTCTCTGGAAGGAAGTTTGAAATTAAAGGAAATTTCATACATTCATTCGGAAGCATATGCAGCAGGAGAGTTAAAACATGGTACGATCAGCCTGATAGAACCAGGAACTTTGGTAATTGGTGTATTAACGCAAAGTGACCTTTATGAGAAAACGATTAGTAACATGTTGGAATGCAAAAGTCGTGGAGCATACTTGATGGGATTAACAACATATGGAAAATATGAGATAGAAGATCAGGTAAACTTTGCAGTATACGTTCCAAAGATTGATGAGCATTTCGTAGGAAGCCTTGCAGTGATTCCGTTACAGTTAATGGGATATTATGTTAGTGTAGCCAAAGGTCTGGATGTAGACAAGCCAAGAAATCTGGCAAAGAGTGTGACTGTGGAATAAAAATATTTGAAATTAGTACTCTGGGTTGGCATAGAGATGGATGTCAGCCTAGAGTATTGGCACAATTTGATTGAAGTGACCATTGGTGTCAGATACTATTAAATTTTTATGAGGTGAGTAATGGCTTGCGTAATATCACCAATAATTAAAGTAACGGAAATGTGCAATTTTGACTGTGTTTTCTGCAGATATTCGAATCATAAACAAAATACTGGAATCATGAATGTTGACATAGTAAAAAAAATATTAGAAGAATCAGCGGAAATTAATGCGGAAACAAACCAAAAAGTAAAAGTGCTTTTTCATGGTGGCGAACCGCTGTTATGGGGAATTGAGCGTTTTTACGAGATTTATGAATATGAGAAAGAACTTTCAGATAAGACAGGTGTTAAGTTTACTAACAGTATCCAGACAAATGCATCACTGATAGATGATGAATGGATCAGATTTTTTAAAACGTCCCATATTGGCATTGGGATAAGTTTGGATGGACCGATTGGTGTAAACGCACATTTTTCTCAGGATGAAAGTCTGTCGTTTAAAAGAACGATTTCTATATTGGATAAACTGAAAAATCAAAAAGTGTCATTTGGAATATTAAGTGTTATTACAAATAAGCATATTGTGAATGGGGCTGAAAGTTTTTATGATTTTCTAGTGGAAAATAGTATTAAAAACTGTGGACTATGTTACTGTTATAACCCAGATGACAAATGTTCTGTAGATTCAGAAAAACTTGGTTATTACTTATCTGATCTTTTTGATTTATATTTTGATGGCGAAGCAAGAGTGAATATCAGGGAATTTAATAATGCTATTTCAGCAATATTGACAGGAAAACACAGATGTTGTAGCCATCATCAAAGGGAACGGTGTGGATATTATCTAACATTTTTGCCTTCAGGAGATGCTTTCTTTTGTGACCCATATAATTTGCGAAAAGAAAATTGTTTAGGTAATATCTCGGAACGTAGTATTTCAGACATGGTATCATGCAGTAAACATCAGGAGCTGTTTAATATGATACAAAAACAGGTTAGGGATTATTGCAACAAGTGTTCTGTAAAAGATATTTGCGGATATGGGTGTCCGAGGACAGACAGGGATAATGAAATAAACTATTTCTGTCCGGCAAATCAAATATTATATTCACATATTATAAATACAATAAAAGACAGGAGGAAATCTATATGAGTAACGGGATGAAAATCATTGCAGAAATTCTGGATGAATATCCACATGATCACAGCCATGACAGGTCAGGGGATTCTTACAATGATTGTGATTGGAATGATGACTGGAATGATGACTGGAACGATGACTGGAATGATGATTGGAACGATTACTAATTGTTGATGTAAAAATAAGGTGCCTGACACTGTGAAATTCGAGGAATGTCTATTATATTGTTAATCTGGAATTTGCCAGATTAACAATGGGAGAAGCTCATTTCTATAATCTTGACGGAGATGAAATCGAAAAACAGACGACAGAAATTAAGTGGAATGCCGAAGCTGCTGAAAAAGCGGGATTTGAACATTTTATGATGAAAGAAATCCATGAACAGCCGAAAGCAGTCAAGGACACTTTAGGTTCTGTAATAAAAGATAATTGTATTGATTTATCTTCGGTTGAGCTTACAGAAGATGAAATCCTAGGATTTGATCAGATTTATATTGTTGCATGTGGTTCTGCATGGCATGTTGGGATGGCTGCACAATATGTAATAGAAGATTTGGCAGATATTCCGGTAAGAGTAGAACTTGCTTCAGAGTTCAGATATAGAAGAATGTCATTGAATAAAAACTCTCTGGTTATAGTAATCAGTCAATCTGGAGAAACTGCGGATACGTTGGCGGCGTTACGCCTGGCAAAGGAAAAAGGAATCATAACATTGGCAGTTGTGAATGTTGTTGGCAGCAGTATTGCACGTGAAGCAGATAAAGTATTCTATACACTTGCCGGGCCGGAAATATCGGTAGCAACAACAAAAGCTTATAGTGCTCAGCTTGCGGCAATGTACTGTCTGGCTGTTCAGTTTGCAAAAGTCAGAAATATGATTACAGAAGAACAGTACAACAATTATCTTTCTGAGCTATTGACAATTCCGGAGAAGATCCAGAAGATATTGCAGGATAAGGAAAGACTTCAATGGTTTGCTGCAAAATATGCAAATGCACATGATGTATTCTTTGTTGGCAGAGGAATTGATTATGCGATTTCTCTGGAAGGAAGTTTGAAATTAAAGGAAATTTCATACATTCATTCGGAAGCATATGCAGCAGGAGAGTTAAAACATGGTACGATCAGCCTGATAGAACCAGGAACTTTGGTAATTGGTGTATTAACGCAAAGTGACCTTTATGAGAAAACGATTAGTAACATGTTGGAATGCAAAAGTCGTGGAGCATACTTGATGGGATTAACAACATATGGAAAATATGAGATAGAAGATCAGGTAAACTTTGCAGTATACGTTCCAAAGATTGATGAGCATTTCGTAGGAAGCCTTGCAGTGATTCCGTTACAGTTAATGGGATATTATGTTAGTGTAGCCAAAGGTCTGGATGTAGACAAGCCAAGAAATCTGGCAAAGAGTGTGACTGTGGAATAAAAATACTTGAAATTGTACTCTGGGTTGGCATAGAGCCGAGAGGGATGTCCGCCCAGAGTATTAGTACAATTTGATTGGATTGACACGAAAATGGGAAGACCAAAAAAGAAACCAGGATATGATTCGGAAAAGATAATGGAGCAGTTTACGAACTGTATTGTTGAAGCATATATGTCTGGAGCAGGCGGTGGATCAGTAAATTCATTACGGCAAATATCAGAACAGTTCGGCATTACCTTAATGAAAACACGCAAAATATTAATTACGGTGGGGGTGTATCATACTGAGATTAGTGAGCAGGTTATTTCGTTATGGGAAAATGGAAAAAATATTTCAGAGATTATGCAGGAGACTGGCTTGAGCAGATCTTCGGTTCATTCCTATTTGCCGTATACAAAAATGATATACAATGCAGATGAATTAAGCCTGTATGCAGAGAGGTGTAGATTGTACCGGAAAAGAAAGCAGGAAATTGAAAAATTGCATTGCTGCATGGATAAATCATTGGAATTACTGGAAAATCATTTGTGGGAGACGTTAAAATTGTTTTCAGGATATTCTTTTACGACTGTAAAGGGATTAAGATTTCATTATACGGTCAATGGAAATGAAATTCTGATTGACCGGAAAAAGAAATCAATAACCAGAAGCAGTGTAAATATTGCTCTGAAAGAAACGATGGAGATGAAGGGAAATGTAAACGGACCGAAGAAATTAAAGGTATTTGGAGCGAGCTATCTATATGCGATATTTTGTCGGTTTGGTCTGATTAAAACAGAAGGGTAGTAGAATGGATATTTACCAGATATGGACAACGTATAATAAAAAGTGGTCTAAATATGAGATATTGGCATTTAGTGTATTGCTGCTTTTGACAGTTATTGTGGTAGCAGGATGTGTATGTAGAAAAAAGATTAATATAATACAGGCAATGGCTATTGTGACGATGGTAATATTTCTTGGAATTGTGTTTGGCTCTACGGTATTTACCAGAACAAGTACTATTCGCCAGTATGAATTGATACCATTCTGGTCATGGAAGGCAATTTTTAAATACAAAGACTGGGAATTGCTAAAAGAAAATTTATTGAATTGTATATTGCTGCTTCCGGCCGGAGCATTATTACCGATAATTGCAAACCATAAAGTGAAATGGTATCGGACATTATTGTTTGGAGTTCTGGTATCAGCAGTAATAGAAACCAGTCAGTTGGTATTTATGCGTGGATTATTTGAATGGGATGATATGATTCATAATGGACTTGGGTGTATGATCGGAAGCATGATAATCAATTTTTTTATGAAAAATAAAATCAGGGATTGACGAACGTATGTTCTGATAGTATAATCATAAATGTCAGAAGGAAACAGGAGGTCAGCACTGATCCTTTGGATAGAATCTATATGATAAGCAACAGTTCAGTACTGTTTCGGGATGGCTTATCAGAAACTCATCAGCGGTTTTCTTTCCCTTATCCGTTTGAGTGATATTATATTGCTTGGAGGACTGGAGATGAGATCAGATTTGAAAAAGATTGGCGAACAAAAGAGTGCAGATTTAGTGGGACAGACAGAGAGAGCATTGTACTTGATGGATGTAATCAGTGCGATTACAAATCGGGGGAATAATGCGGAAGTGAGACGCAAGAAGGACGGAACTTTAACCGTATATGAAGTGAAAAAGAATATTGTGACCGTTTAATAAATTGGTATTAAGCGAAGGACTAATAGGAGTCAGAAACATTTACAAAGAGAAGTGAATGTTCCTGGCTCCTTTTTTGTTATTCTGCTTCGGATGGAGTCGCTGGTGTAGTTGGTGTTGCAAGGCAACCCTTTAAAATACATGACAGCTCCCGGTCATCTTCGTTTAAGATATGGAAGGTCTTTTCCAAATTTGATTCATTGCATAATTTGGCAAGTTCCTTTACTGAGGTAGAAAGAGGAATGTCTTCCTTCAATGTATTTTTTGGCAGTGCATAGTACTCAGTAGCAATATTTAAGTAATTTTCAAGATTTCGTCGAAAGTCTGGATCAAAATTATTGTGAAGAAGAAGTTCGTTTAAAGTTTTCTTTTTTATCCAGATATGCTTTTCCTGTATTCGAAGAAGCCCTTCAATGAGTGTACGGGTATCGGAATCAATTTCTGGATATTGCTGCATATTACACAGACAGAATCGGTGTATCGCAGGATGGCGGTAACGACCAGATGAGGCAGTTGCAGCACAGCCGATAACGCAGGCAAGTTCTTTGTTATTGAGATTGCCATGGTTAAAAACCATGAACCACATATCTCCGTATTTGCTGCAAACAAGTCGGCAGAACATTTGGCTGTTAGATGAATAAACTAAAGTTCCCTCATAGTGTTTAGAAAATGGGGTACCTTCATTTGTAAAATCGCCAGAATCAATGTCAAGTATAGCGGAGCATTCATGCATAGAATTGAAATCTCCCAGACGAAGTGTTCCATGAACCAGGGTTTGACCTGAATGATCTTCTGGATAAGCAGAGGTTGGAAGAAAGAATACATGATAATTTCCGGTGTAACCATTATATGCAGGATGCTCGATGTCGAAGATGAAACGATGCTGTCCATTTTCAGCTGATGTTTTTGCGATTTCAATAGAATGAAATACAGCATTAAGGTTTAAGTCTAATCCATCACAGACCTTTAACAAAGTGGATAAAGTTGTAGAGGAAGGGGTTTTAAACATGTTGTCGATAGTTCTTGGAGACATTTTCCCGGTTTTCTTGACGCAAATATCAGCCAGGTCACGAGAGGTTAAAGATTTTTCCTTCATAACATTCTCAATGTAATTGACGATTTTGCGGAGAATTTCTTGGTTGTTCATAAGGCAGGACTCCTTTCTGAAAAAGCAACATTTACTGGTTAAATATATGATACCATATGTGTTTGGGAAAGAAAATAATAAAATTGCAAAATACTGCACAAAAAAAATATTAAGGAAATGATATACGCTGTTAATAAATAGACGTGTAAAATAATGCAATTTGCACAAAAAAAGACACCATAACGCATTAGTTATAGTGCATATTGACAATAAATGGTAGCAATGCTATAATGTAAAAGACCTACTCCCTTGGCACGAGAGTAGATCTAAAAAACGCTTAGACAGACAAAATCGACATCATCCTACTGGTCTATATCCAATTGGCACTTGGAAATAACAGGATTGGTGTCGGCTTTTATCAGTACTATATCATGTTGTATATAACATTAGTTGTGGCTCACATACGAATGCCCTTCTAATAAGTAACTTTAGATCTGAACCTTCAACTCGGATTCTCTTTTCCTCTTTTAGAGGAACATATAGAAAAAGTTGTTAAATACAACGTGTATTAGTATATCACGCATAGAAAAACCAGTCAAGGTTTTTTTGCAATAGATATATTAAATTTGTATGAAAAATATGTAAAATAAGAACAATTTCCAGCAAGTATAGAGGCTGGACATACGATAAGAATGCGAGAAAATACTATGGATAAAAATACGATAAGAGAAACGGTGCGTATGATAGCCAGTGACCAGATCGTTATCAGCGTTGTAGGAGTAACTGTTTCAAGAGAAGATATGCTTGAAAATTATATAACGGTAAACAACGAAATGATAACGGTAGTTGGGGGAAAGTTTCTGCTGAGAAAGTACTTGGCAGGAGGCAGTTACGTGTTGACGATAAACGCAGAAAAATTATTTTGCGAAGGTAATACAGGATAAAAGTCTGAAAACGTAAGTACTACTTTTTTCTGAAACGGATTTTATGTATGAGATAGCCGGAATAGAAATGTCAATCATTTCGTCCGGCTATAATTGTCTTCATTTATAGGGCAGTAATACAGAAAATCGGTTCAGAAAGGAGGTAGCTTGTCTTGGGGTCGGCAGGGAAAAAACTAAGAACACGCATGGATATTGGAAAAGATATACAAAGTTGTTTGGATGATTTGAACAATATGACACATGCCAAACTTGCAGAGCTACTAAACCTTTCTGAAAAAACAGTTGACAGAATGGTTGCAGGAAAGGGACCTATTACTAAATATGCTTCTGATTTAGCTAAAATTACAGGTAAGCCAGAGTCATGGTTTAAGGAAAATATTACATGGGAAGAGTGCGGAAAAGAAGAGGTTACGTCTGTTCATTTTGAAGCTAAAAATGTGACAGAAGAAGATAAGGAATTTGTGGAAAAAGCGTTGGCATTTTTTGAAAGACTTTATAATATTCCAGACAAGAATCTTAGAAATAAACTGATGGAAAATGCTGAAAAGAATTTTGAGGGTAGTATGGAATTAATAGAATTGATGAATGGAAAAGTAAGTTGGTGACGATCATTACAGGATAATCTGGATGGTCGTTTTTTTACGCTCAAAATTCGGACAGTTTTGTCCGTTGTTTCAGCTTAATTCGGACAGTACTGGGCTGGTTGTTTGAGGGGAGAATTGATACCATTAATACATCGAACAGAGAGGAGGCAAACAGAAATGAGTAAGGATGAATATTTAGAATTTATCACACATCAGCCCTATGACGCAATGGGAGATTTTAGTTTCCTTTTAGATGAAAAGTCTGATAAGGCTGAAAACACTACAATAGAAAATGACAATATGAACACTGATTAATCTGCGTGCAGGGAGTGCCCTGTATAGCTGATTGATACATAAAGCAGCAAGGAGAGGCTTCGCAAGTCGCTCGGTATAAAAAAAACCGGGCAGATCGGAGTCTTTTTTTGCTGCTTTTTTTGTCTGCTGACAGCCCGGAGCCGAAAGGCAGAAAGGTGGTTGTCATGCTGACACTTAGAAAACTGAAAGAAATGGTGGAATCTCCAAAGAAAGGCGAAAAGAAACCGAGCTGTAAAAGTTTACGGGAGGGAAAATACCCGGTTGTTGCTCAGAAGATTATTAAGAACGAGGTAGGCGTAGTCACGATCACTGTTTATAAGAACGGATATGTGGTCTATCAGGTACAGAATCGAGTAACAGTATTTCCTATCGAAGATATTTCCGGTTATCGCTATTCTTCTGTGGCTGGAAATGGATATGGATGTAATCTGACGGAATCTTACTTTGAAGAGGCTGAGTGGTATCTGCGTTTTGTTCTTCGAGGAGAAGATCGCCTGAGCATCAATCTGGATAGCTGCAATCAGAAACGCTGTATTTCCTTATCTTCTGCTATGGAAGAAATGCAGCTTGGAGAGAGTGTGGCACCGGACATGGAGGAAATGATTGTTCAGCAGATGGTGACAGAAAACATGATGGATATGCTGACGGATAAGCAGAAAGAACTTATTTATGCTCTTTATTTTGAGAAACAGACTTATCAGGAATATGCCGATATTCATGGAATCAGTTCAGCAGCAGTCAACAACATGAGAAATAAGGCAGTTGCCAAGCTGAGAGCCAGTTTAGAAGAACTCGCAGAGAGTAATGAGAAAAAGAAACTGAGAAAAAAATAAAAAAGTTTGCAAAAGGGGTTGGTAAACACCCTCTGCCGAGCTTTATAGGTGAAGGGTTAATTCTTCAAAAAGAAAAAGCCCGGACTTGTACCTTGACAATTTCATATAGATAGCAAGAGGGGATACCCGGAAACTCAGCTACGCATAATAACCAGCGGCCAGGATTCGGAGAGAACGTGAAAGGGAAACGGATGAAAGGCACTTTTACAAGGAACGGCCTCTTGCGGCTTAAATGCTTGATCCTTATTAAAACTGTTATTTCCATTTTTATGGAGATGACAGCAGATACCATGTGGCGGTGCTTCGCTTAGTGCAGGTGCCGCCATATGCATGTGCTGTTATCTTTTCAGAAATGTACAGGTAATCAGTAACAAAAACATCGGGAGGTGGTTCCAATGATTGAATAGTGCAGGTACAGACCTGCTGAAAAGAAAAACGATGATAAGTGAAGAAAGAGAGGATTAAGTCAAAATGAAAATGAAGTTCAAAAGATTCTTATCAGGAGTCATGGCAGTTGCCACGTTAGCGTCTGTAATCGTTCAGCCAGTAGCTGTTTCTGCATCGGAATTAGAACCGGAAGAAATACCGTTTGAGCAGCAGTATCCGGAATTAAAAGATGTCCAGGATTTACTTGATTCAGATGAAATTGTAACTGTAAACGATATTGAGCTGTCTTATGGAGCAGAATTTGAAGTGGAAGTAGATCTGTCCGGTATTGACGGAGTGGATGAGAGTAAAATGAAAATCATGTTCCATGAAGCAAAAAATGAATCCGGAGCTGATTTCGATACACATACACCGGACACCTACAAGGCAGTATATGCGGTAGAGCCGGTAAGTGGTCATCCATCTTACAGAATCAGCAGAAATATCACTGTAAAAGAACCTGAAACAGAAATGCAGTCAGAGAGTTCTTCTGAAATTACAGTGGACGATGATAGTGGCACTGGAGATACAGAGCAGAGTGATGACGATTCAGAGTCGCACCAGGAAAACACAGTTGATACGGAAACTGAACTTACGGTGCCTGAAGTGCTGGAACAGGCAGAAACAAATGGAATTGATCTGTATGCAATGGATGCAGGAGAAACCGTAACCTTTATGGCTTCTGCAGGAAATGCAAGAAGTTCACAGCAGGTTTCTGTTACAAGGGGAACCATGTATCGTTACGCAGATTATGGATATGGTAGTTACCTTACTTATCAGTATACTGTGAAATTTGGTAATGTATCTGCCACAGCATACTGTGTACAGCCATCTAAGCCGGGACCAGGAAGTGGAACTTATACAATCAATAAGGTGGGAGATGGAAAAGCACTTGCTAAGGTATGTTATTATGGCACAAAAGCTTCTGGAGATGATGGATTTTTCACAGAAGAGAATGGATACGGCAATTTAAGTGCCGGAGCCAGATTTATTCTGGTACACCTTGCAGCATCTTATGCAAATGGTAGTGGGGACGCTTTTTCAGGTGCAAACAGCACTGCACAGAATCTTGCAAAGAAACTTTATAATTATTGCGTTTCTCAACCGGATATTCCATCAGTGGCAATGTCTTTTTCAGATGCAAACGTAAAAGCCTATGTAGAGGGTAACAGTCAGAGAACAAAGGATATAACATTTAAGGCAGATGCATTACAGACAATTACTATGAAACTCCCTGCAGGTGTAAAACTTCATAACCTGTCAACAGGAAAAACAAGCAAAGCTGGAGCAAATGTAGAAATCTGCGGTGGTACGAAGTTTTATCTATCAGCACCACTGACACAGGTAAGTGATGTGGCAGAGAGTTGGTCTACAACAATGAAAGGAAGCATTACTAAAGATTATTCAGCTTATAAGATTTCTACAGGATCTGGAAATCAGGATCTGGCATTGGTGTTTGGTGAAGGCGTGGATGATGAAAAATACGTGGATTTTAAAGTATCCTGGATTGAACTTGCAACTGTAGAAGTTATGAAGAAAGATTCAGCAGCAGATGTAAACCTTGCAGGAGCCGTATTTGGTATTTACAGTGATGCAGATTGCAAAAATCTGATTACTACAATGCCGGAAACAGACAGCAATGGCAAATCTTCTGCAACGATTGTAAAAACACAGGATACGGTATATCTGAAAGAAATCACAGCACCGAAAGGTTATGTGGTAAATACAACCGCTTACAATGTGAAGCTGGTAGCAAGTAAGACCACGACAACAACGGTACCGGATAAAGAGCAGCTTGGCGAACTGACTGTATATAAAGAAGGACAGGTTCTTGCAGGGGCAGATGTCAGCGAGAATGGTACAGTATTCCAGTATGAAAACAGACGTCAGAAAGGTGCTGTTTATAATGTATATGCAGGAGAAGATATTATCTCTGCCTATGGTGCGAAGATTTACAGCAAAGGCGATCTTGTGAAAGAAAACCTTTCGACAGACGAAAACGGTGCTTGTATCCTGATAAATCTGCATCTTGGAACTTATGTTGTCAAAGAAATGCAGGCACCGGAGAACTTTTATAATGCTGGAGAGGAAAAGACAGTTACACTTTCCTATGCTGGACAGAATGTGGAAGTAGTCTTTTCTGATGTGACATTCACAAATGACAGACAGAAGGCAGATGTGAGTGTTGTAAAGAAAGACAAGGATACCGAAAATCCGTTATCTGGAGGTGTGTTTGCTCTGTATGCTGGCAGTGATATTGCCAACGCAGACGGAAATGTAGTAGTGAAGAAAGGCACATTGATTGAAAAATTAACGACAGGAGCAGATGGAAAAGCGGCATTTAACGCAGATCTTCCGATTGGATTTTCTTATGTAGTCAAAGAGGAACAGGCACCACAGGGATATTTGAGAAATTCTAAAGATGTTTATACATTTAAGTTTTCATATACCAGTGACAGTGAGCCGAAAGTTTCATTCACTCATACATTTGTAAATGAGAGAGTCAAAGCAAAGATTTCTCTGGAAAAGAGAGATGCGGAAACAAAACAGGCGGTTGCACAGGGAGATGCGACACTGGAAAAAGCAGTTTATGGACTGTACGCCCGTAATGATATTGTTCATCCGGACGGTATTACCGGTGTGATCTATAAAGCCGGGGAGCAGGTTGCTACTCTTACAACAGATAAGAATGGACAGGCTTCTGTAGATGGCTTGTATCTTGGAGATTACTATGTGAAAGAGATTAGTCCGTCAGTGGGTTATCTGGCAGACGAAACAGAACATGATCTGGTCTGCAATTATGAAGGCGATCTGGTAGCAGAGGTTAAACGTGACTGCACTTCACTGGAGCAGGTAATGAAACAGCCGTTCCAGATCATCAAAGCAGCCAATAATGGAAAAACAGATGCTGATCTGCTGAAAGGTGCCGGATTTACGGCATATCTGGAATCTTCCCTGACAAAGAAAGCAGACGGAAACTATGAGTTTGCTTCTGCAACACCAGTTGTGATCGGGGAAAATGGTGCAACAGAAATGTTCACAGACGAAAAGGGTTATGCTTGCAGTATCGCACTTCCATATGGAACTTATATTGTGCGTGAAACTACAACTCCTCACAATTATACTCCGGTAGCTGATTTTACAGTGCGTATCACAGAGAATAATCCGAACCAGCCACAGACGTGGAGAGTACTTCTGGATGATGAGTTTGAAGCGAAGCTGAAAATCATCAAACAGGATGATGAAACTAAGAAACCAGTATTACAGAAAAATACAGAGTTTAAGATTTATGACCTGGATCATAAGAAGTATGTGGAGCAGGTTACAACCTATCCGACAACGGTTAAGCACAAATCTTATTTTACAGATGAGCAGGGATATTTGATTCTTCCGCAGAATCTGAAAATCGGAAATTACCGTATTGAGGAAGTGAATGCCCCGTTCGGTTACACATTGAATAAAAATTATTATGAGGTAACAGTTGATTCTAATACTGCATATCAGATGGATGGAACTTCCGGGGATGTGATCATTGAAGCAATTTATGAGAACCATCCAGTTAAGGGAGAACTGACTATCGTGAAAAAGGGCGAAGTTCTGGACGGATTCAAGGATGATTTTACATATCAGACAGAAAATCTGGAAGGAGCAGAGTTTGCCATTTATGCTGCGGAGGATATTTATACCGCTGATTTCCAGAAAGATGACAATGGAAACCGTATTTTGGAATATGCAGCCGGAACACTTGTAAAAACTGTTACAACCGATAAAGAGGGAAAAGCGGTCCTGAAGAATCTTCCACTTGGAAGTTATAAGATTGTGGAAACGTCTGCGCCAACAGGATTTGTTTTAAACAGCGAAGCACAGACAGTCACTTTTACTTACAAAGATCAGGAAACACCTGTCATTGAGCAGACAGCTACTTTTGAGAATGAACGCCAGAAGGTAGAAATTTCGGTGGAAAAACAGGATGCTGATACAGAAAAAGCAGTTGCAGGGGCAGAATTTGGACTTTATGCGAAGAATGATATGGAAGCTCATGGAACTGTGATTGTGAAAGCAGACACACTTCTTGGAAAAGCTGTTTCCGGAGAAGATGGAAAAGCTGTATTTACACAGGATCTGCCATTTGGAGAGTATTATATCAAAGAACTGGCAGCGCCGAATGGCTATGTATCTTCAGATGAAGTTCTGGAAGTAAAAGCAGAGTACCAGGGACAGGATGTTAAGGTCGTGCAGTTATCGTCTGTATTTAAGAATCAGCCTACAAAAGTTGTGGTTTCCAAGTCTGATCTGACTACTGGCGTGGAATTATCTGGTGCTACTCTTACGGTACTGGACAAAGATGGCAATGTAGTTGATACATGGAAGTCTGTAAAAGGTGAGCAGCATATGATTGAACGGCTTACTGTAGGGGAAACCTATACTCTCAGGGAAGAAATGGCTCCTTATGGATACCTCAAGGCAGAAGAAATCACATTTACGATTGAAGATACCGGGGAAATCCAGAAAGTGGAAATGAAAGATGATGTGCCGGCAGGAACGATCATCATCAATAAAAATGGAGAGTTTCTGGATAAAGTAACGGCATTGGATTCTGTTGGAGGATGGATCAGCCATTTATTCCAGTATGTAACAGGCAGTCTGAAAGATGTTACCTTTGAAGTATTTGCTTTAGAGGACGTGAAATCTGCTGACGGAGAAAGTGAAGATTATTATAAAAAAGACGAACTGGTAGCAACCATTACAACGGATGATACCGGCATTGCAAAGTTATCAGGACTTCCTCTTGGCAAATATTATGTCAAAGAAAAAGCTACAGTGGATGGTTTTGTACTGGATAATGAGGCAAGAGAGATTGATCTGACATATCGTGACCAGGATACTGCAGAAGTCACTTACTCTGCTGACTGGCAGAACAACCGCCAGAAAGCGGAAGTGGAAGTTGTGAAAAAAGAGAAAGATTCTGATCGTGTACTGGAAGGTGCAGTATTTGCCCTTTGTGCTAAGAATGATATTACAGGAGCAGACGGAAAAGTTATTCTGGAAGCGGATACTGTGATTGAAGAACTGGCAACGAATAAAGACGGCAAACTGACTTTTACAGCAGATTTACCGATTGGTTTTGAGTATTATATCAAGGAAACTTCCCCGGCACCTGGATTTGCAACGACGGATGAAACACAGGAGTTTACATTTGAGTACGAAGGTGCAGAAAAGGAAAAAGTATCATACTCCTTTACTTTTGAGGATGAACCGACAGTAATCGAGATTACCAAGACTTCCCTGACAGACGGAAAAGAGCTGGAAGGTGCCAAGTTACAGGTAACGGATGAAAGCGGTAAGGTTGTAGATTCCTGGACTTCCGGCAAAGAAGCTCATATCATCAAAGAACTGGTAGTCGGACAGAAGTATACCCTGACAGAAACAAAACCGGCAGACGGTTTTGTGACAGCGGAAAGCATTACATTTACCGTTAAAGATAACGCAGAAGCACAGAAAATCGAGATGAAAGACGATGTGACCAAGGTGGAAATCTCCAAGACGGATATTTCTGGTAAAGAACTGCCGGGCGCAAAACTGACAATTCTCGACAAAGACGGTAAAACGGTAGAGAGCTGGACTTCTGAGGAAAAACCGCATTACATTGAAATGCTTCCGATCGGGGAGTATACACTTCGGGAAGAGTCTGCCCCTGAGGGCTATCTGGTAGCTGAGGACGTGAAGTTCACAGTGGAAGATACCGGAGAGATTCAGAAAGTTGTGATGAAAGATGAGGTAAAACCGGAAGAAACATCAGCACCGGAAACACCATCTACACAGGTAACAGATACACCGAAAACCGGAGATGATACACATATGCTGCTTTGGATTCTGCTTGCAGTAGCAGGTATGGCAGGTGTAGTGTCAGCGGTATGGGTGGCAAGAAAGAAGAAATAAAAATCAGTTAGTTAAGAGGGCATTTATGGACGAAAAAGATTCATAAATGCTCTCTTTCTGGTTAATACTAGGAAAAATGAAGGGAGAATGTATTATGAAACAGGTATTAATTATAGCGGTTGTAGCAATTATTGCAGCAGTTAATTTTGTGATGTATTGCTGTCTGAGAGTAGCATCACAGGAAGATCAGATGTTGGAAAAACTGAGCAGGAGAAAGGAGTCAGAAAGCGATGGCGATTAGATATGCAGAGGACAAGCCGAAATCCTGTGAATATTGTTATTTCTGGAATGAAAAGAAAAAGGAATGCAGGCAGATGAGATGCTTTTATCAGCTTCCTGAAAAGCCACCTGATCCAGATCCGGCACACAGGTTTTGGGTTCCATGCAAAGGCTGTCCGTATGGAAGAAATCCCTGTATTGGCTATTGCATGGCTAAAATTCTAAAAGAGCAGAGGAAAAAACAATCTGGATAAGGATACATACATATTCCCGTATCACTACGGGGAGGAAGCAGAACAGTATACGTTCTATCGGATTCCCAAGATTCTCTTTACTAGTCCGGTATTTGGAAAACTGACCTGTGAAGCTAAGTTGTTGTATGGTCTATTGCTAGACCGGATGCAGTTATCTGTGAAGAATCGGTGGATGGATTCGGAGGGAAAAGTATATATATATTTTTCGCAAGAGCAGATTGCAGGGCTTATGGGATGTGGAGTAAAAAAAGTCCGGTGCTTGTTAAAGGAACTGGATGACCGGAAAGGAATCGGATTGATTACGAGAGTCAGACAGGGATTGGGAAATCCCGATAGGATCTATGTAAAAAAATGCGTATCACCAGAACGGTTCAAAGAGAACTTCCGGACAGGTCAAAATGACTTCTCAGGAAAGGTACAAATGACCGATGCAGACAGGTGTAAACTGCCAGGTAATGATATAGAGGATAGTAATACTGAGAATAACGATACAGAGTATCTTTCTTTCTATTCAGATGCCAGTGAAGTGAAAAGGAAAGAAGCTGAAAGGAATGCCTATCAGCAGATTATCCTTGAACACATTGGATATGACTATATCGTAGATGATTTCAACCGGCATATGTTGGATGAGATTGTGGGGTTAATGGTAGATGTGGTGTGTTCGGAACAGGAGTTTATACGGATTGGAGGGGACAGAAAACCTTTATCCGTAGTAAAAAGCCAGTTTTTAAAACTGGATGCAGAGCATATTCGGTTCGTATTGCATTGCATGAAAGAAAATACCAGTAAAGTAGTAAATATGCGTCAGTATTTGTTGGCAGTATTATATAATGCACCGCTGACCATCAGCAATTATTACTCATCTTTGGTGCAGCATGATATGTACGAAGGGAATATATGAATTTTAGATTTTCAGGAAGGGAGTGATTCTATTGCAGGAAGAAGTAAATGAGAAAACCGTATCGTTATGTATCACTGGTGGAAAAGTGACAGTCCGTTTATTGAAACAGGCAATGATGCGTTTTCTGGCGGCAGTGGAGAAAGAAAAAGTAGAGAAAGCAAGAAAACAGCAGACAAAGGCACCTCCGGATAAAGAATATCATGGAAAGCAGAGTTTAAAGAAGCTGACACAGCAGAATATTCAACTTTCCAACATTGAGATTACAGATAATAACATTAAGGCTTTTGAAAAGGTTGCAAAAAAATATGGTATTGATTTCAGCCTAAAACGTGATAAGTCTGTAGATCCACCAAGATATTTTGTTTTCTTTAAGGCAAGAGATGTGGAGGTGATGACAGCAGCATTTCGGGAGTTTACCGGAAAGACACTGAATAAAACCAAGAAACCATCTGTCCGTAAGAAATTACAGCAGGCAATCACAGCCCGTAACCAGGACAAACAGAGAGAACGGGAAAAAATGAAAGAGAAGCAGAAGGAGCCGACATTATGAGTGGGATAAAAAATATAAAGAAAAAACTGAAAGGTTTTCAGGTTCGTCCCCCGAATAAGAAAGTGCTAAAGCAAATTCTGTTACATATTCCGTATGTAGTTGTGTTTTATGTGGTAAATAAATGTACCTGGCTGTATCAGTATTGCAGAGGCAGTACAGTAGTAGACAGGCTGATAGTTCTTTTTATGAATTATCCGTTAGCCTTTAAGAAGTTACTGCCAAGTATGAAGTTGAAGAGTCTGATTGCAGGAACAATCGCAGCTGTCGGTATATGGGCAGTGGTGTATTTTAAGGGAAAGAATGGAAAGAAGTTTCGACAGGGTGAGGAATATGGTTCTGCCAGGTGGGGAAATGAAAAGGATATAGCACCTTTTATTGATCCGGTTTTTGAGAATAATATTCTGCTGACACAAACGGAACGTCTGACCATGAACAGTAGACCAAAGAAACCGAAGTACGCCAGAAACAAGAATATTATAGTGATAGGTGGATCTGGTAGCGGTAAGACTCGATTTTATGTAAAACCGCAGCTTATGCAGATGCCGGACAATGTAAGTTTTGTGGTCACCGATCCAAAGGGAACGATTATCGTGGAATGTGGTAAAATGTTAGCAAGAGGGACACCGAAGAAAGATAAAAACGGAAAAATTTTGCGTGATAAAAATGGCAGGGTGGTAATGGCTCCTTACAAAATCAAGGTGCTGAATACCATCAATTTTTCCAAGAGTATGCATTATAATCCATTTCATTACATTCGTTCTGAAAAAGATATTCTGAAACTGGTAAATACAATCATGGTAAATACCAAGGGCGAGGGAGAAAAATCTTCCGAGGATTTCTGGATGAAAGCGGAACGTCTGCTGTATTGTGCTTTGATTGGTTATATCTATTATGAAGCACCAGAAGAAGAACAGAATTTCTCAACCTTGCTGGAATTTATCAATGCCAGTGAAACCAGGGAAGAAGATGAAGAGTTTAAAAATGCTGTGGATCTGTTATTTGAGGAGTTGGAAAGGGACGAGCCGAACCACTTTGCAGTAAGGCAGTATAAAAAATACAAACTGGCTGCAGGAAAAACGGCAAAGTCGATTTTGATCAGCTGTGGTGCCAGACTTGCTCCGTTTGATATTGCGGAACTTAGGGAACTGACTTCTTATGATGAAATGGAACTGGATATGATTGGAGATCAGAGAACGGCACTGTTTATTGTAATTTCGGATACAGACGATACTTTTAACTTTGTGGTTGCTATGATGTACAGTCAGCTTTTCAATCTGTTATGCGACAGAGCCGATGATGTTCATCATGGAAGACTGCCTTATCATGTGAGAATCCTTTGTGACGAGTTCGCAAATATTGGTCAGATTCCGAAGTTTGACAAGCTGATTGCAACGATCCGAAGCAGGGAAATTTCTGCTTCCATTATACTCCAGTCCCAGTCGCAGCTCAAGACAATTTACAAGGATGCAGCCGAAACCATTACGGGAAATTGTGACACAATGTTGTTCCTGGGAGGTAAGGAAAGTACCACTCTGAAAGAAATTTCAGAAACACTGGGTAAGGAAACCATTGACTTATATAACACTTCTGATACAAGAGGACAGAGCAGATCTTACGGTTTGAACTATCAGAAAACAGGAAAAGAATTGATGAGTCGGGATGAACTGGCAGTCATGGACGGTAACAAGTGTATTTTACAGCTTCGAGGTGTCCGTCCGTTTTACAGTGATAAATTTGACATTACAAAACATAAACGGTATAAGCAGTTATCCGATTATGATAAAAAGAATGAGTTCCATGTGGAAGAATACATGAAACATCAGATGGAAGTCCGGTTAGATCCGGAAGAACAGTTTGACCTTTATATGTATGAAGGCAGTGAACTGGAAGAACAATCAAATAATGAAAATGAAGGCACAGGGCATGTAACGTAAAACATACATAGCTCTTTTTTTATGTCCTTTTGGGAGGTAGTGATATGCACAAGCATGAAAGACCGCCCATCAGGGCGGAACCCTCCGAGTAGTAACCAGTAAAAAATCACAATGAAAAACAGGAGTTACGAAAGGAGAACATAGATTATGGCGTTTTTTACATCAGCAATTAATATTTTACAGACACTCGTTGTCGCAATCGGAGCAGGACTTGCAGTTTGGGGAGTTATCAATCTTCTGGAAGGTTATGGTAATGATAATCCGGGTGCGAAGTCACAGGGAATCAAGCAGCTTATGGCAGGTGGAGGTGTCGTTTTAATCGGTACACAGCTTGTACCATTACTGGCGAATTTATTTTAGCCGGGGCAGTAAGAAAGGAGAACACGCATGGATAAGATTTTTGAGTCCATAGAAGAATGGATGCGTAACCTCCTTACAGGCATGGTCAGCTCAAACCTGACGAACATGTTTACCGATGTAAATGAAAAAACCGGTGATATTGCAAGTCAGGTTGGGCAAACGCCCCAGGGATGGAATGGCAGTATATTTAGTCTGATTCAGAATCTGTCAGATTCTGTGATCGTGCCGATTGCCGGGATGATTATAACCTTTGTGCTGTGTTATGAGCTGATTTCCATGCTCACAGAGAAGAACAACATGCATGACATTGATACATGGATGTTCTTCAAATATTTTTTTAAAATGTGGGTTGCAGTCTGGTTCGTAAGTAATGCATTCACAATTACTATGGCAATTTTTGATGTGGGACAGAATGTAGTGAACCGGGCATCAGGAGTGATCAATCATCAGACAGCAATTAATATTGATTCGGTGGTCACTTCAATGGAAACGGCAATGGAATCAATGGAAGTAGGGGAACTGGTCATACTGGCACTGGAAACACTTCTGGCAAGCCTGTGTTTAAAGGTTATTTCCGTTTTTATAACGGTCATTCTTTATGGACGTATGATTGAGATTTACTTGTATTCGTCAATCGGTGCAATTCCGTTTGCAACAATGAGCAATCGGGAATGGGGACAGATTGGCAGCAATTACTTAAGAGGATTGTTCGCATTGGCATTCCAGGGATTTTTTATCATGGTGTGTGTGGGCATTTATTCCGTACTGGTTGCTAATATACAGGTATCAGATAACGTGCATACAGCATTGCTCAGTGTAATGGCTTATACGGTTGTACTTTGCTTCAGCCTTATGAAAACAGCCAATTTCTCAAAGAGTGTGTTTAACACACATTAAATATAAAAAAGGAGATGATAGAAAATGGCTTTTGTATCAGTACCCAAAGATCTGACGAAAGTTAAAAATAAGATTATTCTGAACCTCACAAAACGTCAGCTTATCTGTCTTGGCATTGCAGCGGCAGTAGGGCTTCCATTTTATTTCCTGGCAAGAGGATTGATTGGTTCAAGTAATGCGGCAACCGGAATGTGTTTGTTGATGCTTCCGGCTTTTTTGTTTGCCATGTATGAGAAAGACGGACTTCCTTTAGAAAAAGTCCTGAAAAATATGATTACAGTAAAATTTATCCGTCCTCCGTTGCGAAAGTATGAGGTGGAAAATATGTATGAGAAAAGAAAAATTATAACAAAATCGAAGGGAGGTACAGTTCGTGGAAAGAAGAGAAAATGATAAATTGCTGCCAGAACATGCCAAAGATGCTTCTTATCCAGAGGACTGGTGGTTAGATGAAGCAGATTCTGCTGATGGTTTACCAGTGTTTTCCATGGATGAAGCAGAAGATTTTGTCAAGGACAGACAGCGTTTGAAGGGAGTACCTATGGTTACAGGGTATGAAGCACTGGAGCGACATCGGGGTATCCGCAGACCAAGACGTAAATTAAGCAGACGAGAGCAGCGAGCCTGGGAAAAAGCACAGAAGTATGAAGCAAAACTTCATAAGGCACACGAAAAAGAAGATAAAAAACGTGCAAAGCAGGAGGCAAAGCTGGCAGCTCGTGAAGAAAAAGCAGCAAAGAAACAGGCGAAAAAAGAGAATAAATATAAAAAGAAGACGAAACCAGCAGTGTCATCTTCTGTAAAATCCAATGGTAAAAAGGGAGCTGTAAAAAAAGTAAACAGGAATACGAGTGGTGGAAATAAAGAAAAGAAGATTACCGCACAACAGTCTATTCCATACAGAGAAATGGGAAAAGACGGTATCTGTCGTGTGGAAGATGGTTATTATTCCAAGACCATCCGTTTTTATGATATTAACTATCAGTTGGCACAGAACGAAGATAAAAATGCGATTTTTGAAAACTGGTGTGATTTCCTGAACTATTTTGACAGTACGATTCATTTCCAGTTGTCCTTTATCAATCATCACAGCAATATGGCAGAATATGAAGATGTGATTCGCATTAAGAAGCAGAATGACAGTTTTGATGATCTGCGTATGGAGTTTGCTCAGATGCTCAGAAACCAGTTGGCAAAGGGAAATAATGGTCTTGTCAGAACAAAGTATCTTACATTTGGAATCGAAGCAGACAATATCCGGGAAGCAAAACCGAAACTGGAGCGTATCGAAACGGATATTCTCAATAACTTTAAGGTATTAGGGGTGTCTGCTTATCCGTTGAATGGCGTGGAGCGTTTGCAGATTATGTATGAAACGTTCAACCAGGACAATAAAGTTCCGTTTCGGTTCAGCTATGACGATGTGCTGCGTACCGGACTGAATACCAAGGACTATATCGCACCATCCAGTTTTGTGTTTAAGAACGGAAAAGATTTTCAGATGGGAGATACTATCGGGGCAGTATCCTACCTGCAGATTTTGGCACCGGAGCTGACTGATAAAATGCTTGCGGAATTTCTGGAAATGGACTGCAATCTGCTTGTGAATCTTCACATCCAGTCCATCGACCAGATGAAAGCGATTAAGTTGGTAAAAACAAAGGTTACAGATATTAACAGGATGAAAATTGAGGAGCAGAAAAAAGCAGTTCGTTCCGGATATGATATGGATATTATCCCGTCTGATTTGAATACTTACGGAGGGGAAGCAAAGAGGCTTCTGGAAGATTTGCAATCCAGGAATGAGAGAATGTTTCTTGTGACGGTGGTGTTTTTAAATACTGCAAAAAATAAACAGGAACTGGAAAATGTGGTATTTCAGACCGCAGGTATTGCACAGAAATATAATTGTGCATTAAAGAGGCTTGATTATCAGCAGGAACCGGGACTTATGAGCAGTCTGCCACTTGGAAAAAACTGGATTCCTATTAAAAGAGCATTAACGACAACTTCAACAGCGATTTTTGTTCCGTTCACGACACAGGAATTATTTATGGGTGGAGAATCCATTTACTACGGTCTGAATGCCTTGTCTAACAACCTGATTATGGCTGACAGGAAGAAACTGAAAAACCCGAATGGCTTGATCGTGGGTACTCCGGGAGCTGGTAAGTCCTTTGCGGCAAAACGTGAAATTACCAATGTTTTTATCGTGACAAAGGACGATATTATTATCTGTGATCCAGAAGGCGAGTATTTTCCCATAGTCCGGGCATTCAATGGACAGGTTGTTCGTATTTCGCCAACTAGTCATGATTATATCAATCCGATGGATATTAACACCAATTATGCGGATGATGACGATCCGTTATCTCTGAAATCAGATTTTATTCTTTCACTTTGTGAACTGGTAGTAGGTGGGAAGAATGGCTTGGAGCCAGTAGAAAAGACGATTATTGACCGTTGTGTCCGCTTGGTATATCAGGACTATCTTGCAGATCCGGTTCCAGAGAAGATGCCGATACTGGAGGATTTATACAATCTGCTTCGCAAGCAGGAAGAACCAGAGGCACAGCGTCTGGCAACGGCACTGGAAATCTATGTTAATGGTTCTCTTAAAGTATTCAACCATCGCACGAATGTTGAGTTGAATAACCGTCTGGTATGTTTCGACATTAAAGACCTTGGTAAGCAACTTAAAAAACTTGGTATGCTGATTGTTCAGGATCAGGTCTGGAACAGGGTAACAGTCAATCGTGCTGCACATAAATCTACCAGATATTACATTGATGAGTTTCACTTGCTGCTGAAAGAAGAACAGACAGCAGCATATAGCGTGGAAATCTGGAAGAGGTTCCGTAAGTGGGGCGGTATTCCGACTGGTATCACACAGAATGTAAAAGACCTGCTTGCTTCAAGAGAAATCGAGAACATCTTTGAAAACTCTGATTTTATTCTGATGCTTAACCAGGCATCCGGGGACAGACAGATTCTTGCCAAACAGCTTAACATCTCTCCGCATCAGCTTTCCTATGTAACAAACAGCGGAGCAGGAGAAGGCTTGATTTTTTATGGAAATACAATTATTCCGTTTAAGGACAGATTTGATAATTCTCTTATGCTGTATGCGTTAATGTCATCGAAACCGGAAGATGTGGAAAAACGTGAAAAACTTGGCATCAAAGACAGGGACGATTAACAGGAGGAGTGGCAGAGTGAGGCGGTTTATAGCAGGAATATTGATGATTGTTTCGATTATTTTGCTTACTATCAGTATTTACTTTCTGATGGGAATGTTCATACAGGAAAGACAGGACGATCAGTTACAGCAAGAGTTGCAGGAACTTATGCAGGAGAAAGAGGACGAGCCGGGAGAAAATTCTTCCGGCGATTCTTTTATAGAAGTAGATGCTGGAATACTGGCATTGCATGAGGAAAATCCAGATTGTATTGGGTGGCTTACGATTGAGGGAACAAAGATAGACTACCCAGTTATGTACAGGCCCGGAGATAAGAATTATTATCTGCATCGGGATTTTAATGGGGACTACTCAGCAAATGGCTGTCTGTTTCTTGCTGAGGAATGTGTGCCGGGAGATTCAGACAACCTGATTATCTATGGGCATCATATGAACAGTGGGAAGATGTTTGCTGATCTTGAAAAATATAAAGACAAGGGATTTTATGAGGAGCATCCAACAATCCTGTTCCGTACCATATGGGGAAATGAACAGTATCAGATATTATCAGCATTTACAACACCGGTTTATACCGGAAATGACTTTAACTATTACAGTTTTATAAAAGCACAGAAAGGGGCAGATTATGAGTACTTTATTAGAGAAATTAAGCGAAAAGCAATCTATGAAACCGGAATCACAGCAGAATATGGGGACAAGCTGCTTACATTGTCCACATGCGAATATTCACAGCGGAATGGGCGTATGGTCGTGGTTGCAAAAAAAATTCAGCAAAATGAAAGCTGAGAAAGAACCGGAAGAATTTGAATTTGGCTGCGAAGATCTGACGAAGGACTGGTTTGATGAGATAAGTGATATGGAAGAACCGGAAGAGAAAATTAAGTGCGATGAAAATGATTTTTTTGATAATGAGCAGGACAGTGTAGAGCCGGATTCTAAACCAGATAAAGCAAGAACAGGAGGTATCTGGGACTGGGACAGCGAAGACTACTGGGCTTATGGGGAATCTGAAAGATCACTTTTAGAAATGGCGCATAAGGATATGCTTTGCATTGCTGGTCTGTTAGAAGTAATGGATTCATTGGCTCTGCTTGCAGATACGCAGGGGCGAGAGTTACAGAGTGGTCTTTCTGATGTTTCAGTGAAATTAAAGGATAAGGCGATTGCCATTGAAAACAGATGGAACACGTTTCTGAACAAAAATTATGAAATCAGGAGATGATGACCATGCAGGAGCATGAATATAAAGCAAGGGATAAAACTGTCCAGAAGATGAGCCGGGATGGACTTCGGGAAGAAAATCTTCGCAGTAAAAAGGAGAAGCGAATTACCAGACGTGAGGCAGATGAGAAGAAAACAGCCGGACACAGGGAACAGGAGCTGGATTTTGGAAAGGCAAGAAAAGCTCATACTGCAGAAGAACCAGTAGAGGAAGGAACAGAGGGAAAACACAGGTTACAGTCAAGACACGCTTTTCTGGAACAGGAAAAAATTGCGGAAGCGGATGAAATGGAAAACTCAGAAATGAGTGAGGATAAGGCAGACGGGGAGAAATCTCCGTCTGTTTCACGTTCCAGACTTCGTAAAGAAAGTATCCGGGGACATCCGGGACAGGATGCCGAACGTGATTCTGAAACACCGGAACCAGACAGGCAGAGCCGAAAGAAAAAGATGGTCACAGCCTATGCAGCAAAAGAGCAGAAACGCTACCATGAAAAGTCAGAAGTTGATGAAAAATCAATGGAAGATTTTCGGGAAGAGATCAAAGGCAAGACGAAAAGGGAACAGACGCTAAAAGAACAGAAGAAATCAAAATCCCGTCTTTCCTTTGAAGATGAAGGCAAAGGTATGATTCCAGGCAGTGGAATGGCAAGAAAGGGTGCAACCGTTGTTTCTGAAACGGCATCTGCCTATGGTCAGAAAAAGATCAGAGAGGATACCGACGATAATGCGGCTCTTGATGCAGCAGAGCAAATGGAACTTGCGGGAGAAAGTCTTGCAAGAAAGTCAATTTACGTCCGGGAACGGTTAAAAGAGAACCGGCAGAGAAATAACCGGTTAAGGGAATCTGTGCTGGAAGAAATGGAAAAATCCCGCTTGCAGTTTGGAACTAGTGCTTCCAATGAGGCAAAAAAGGCGGTTCAGAAAGAAGCAGAGCAGAAAAAACAGTCTGCCTTAAAGAAATTACTGCAGAAAAAGCGTTACCAGAAACAGTATCAGGCTGCGAAACAGGGAAAGGCTGCGAAAGATGCAGTGTTTGTAAATGCACAGCGATTTACGGAGAAAGCCAAGGCAGCAGTCAAGGAGATTGTGGCGCAGAACCGGAATATCCTTCTGACGATAGGAGTTATGGTTTTGCTTTTTGCATTGATGGCAACGAGTCTGTCAAGTTGCGCTGCATTATTCCAGGGAGGTTCCAATGCCATTATTTCTACCAGTTATTCCAGTGAGGATGAAGATATTTATGCTGCGGAAAATGCTTATGTAGCATTGGAAAATGCACTGAATGAGCAGATCAATCAGATGAAGGCAAACCATTCCGACTATGATGAGTTCCAGTTCCAGATTGATGAGATTGGACACAACCCGTATCAGCTTATTTCTTACTTGACAGTCAAGTATGGCGGTTTTACCTATGCAGAGGTTGCGGATGAGATCCAGGAGATTTTTAAGGAACAGTATGGGTTGTATACGGACTCGACACGAGAAACTGTAACAGAAAAGAAAAAGGTCAGGGTTGGGGAATCACTGGGACAGGTGGTGACCAGCGGATATTGTAACTGTTCAATCTGTTGCGGGCAGTGGAGTGGTGGTCCGACTGCAAGTGGCGCATATCCACAGGCTAATCATACGATTGCAGTAGATGCTTCCAAGCCATTTGTGCCAATGGGAACCCATGTCATTATGAACGGAGTGGAATATGTAGTAGAAGATACGGGAGCATTTGCAAAATATGGTGTTCAGTTTGATGTATATTATGGTGATCATGCTTCTGCATCAGCACATGGGCATCAGACCTGGGAAGCGTACATAGCAGACAGCAACGGAAGTCAGGAAGTAGAAGTAACAACGACAAGAGAAGTGAACCGTTTGGATGTAACACTCACGAACCATAATCTGGATGCAGTTTTAAGAAACCGTATGACAGATAAGGAACAGGAGCAGTATGACGCTTACAACAAATACTATGGAAATCGTGATTATCTGTTTGACCTTAACTCAATTCCGACAGGCGGGGCAGGCTTTGGATATGATATTCCGGCAGAAGCACTTTCTGATCCGCAGTTTGCCAAGATGATTCGGGAAGCAGAAAAATATCTGGGTTATCCGTATGTGTGGGGCGGTGCATCTCCATCTACCAGTTTTGATTGTTCCGGTTTCGTATGTTGGGTAATCAATAACTGCGGAAATGGCTGGAATGTAGGAAGAACAACGGCAGATGGGCTTCGGTCTTATTGCTCCTATGTATCTCCATCTGATGCAAAGCCGGGAGATCTGATCTTTTTCCAGGGAACTTATGATACGCCGGGAGCGAGCCATGTTGGAATTTATGTAGGAAATAATATGATGATCCATTGTGGAAACCCGATTCAGTATACGAGCATTGCAAGCTCTTACTGGCAGCAACACTTTATGGCATTTGGAAGGCTTCATTAGAAGGGAGTGATGGAATATGAACATGCGATTAAAAAAGGTTCTGGATGATATTCAGAAAACTGAAGATAAGATTCTGGAATTACAGGAATATGTAAAGAAACTAAAAATCCAGAAAAAGCAGATGGAGGATGCAGAAATTATCAAGGCGATTCGTTCCATGAAAATGGATAGTCGAGAGATGTTGACTTTTCTGGATGGGATTCAGAACGGAACAGTTACCATGCAGTTTGATGAGGAGGGCAATCTCTCTATGGATAGTTCCGAAACAGATGCAAAGAAAGAAGAGAGTCTGGAGAGAAATGTGGCAACCGGACAGGTAGAAGAAAGTGAGGATTTGGAAGATGAAGAATAAGGTAATGAAAAAAATTTTGATGGTCATGCTGTCAGCTACGATGCTGATTGGTTCTGCCAGTGTGACTGCTTTTGCACAGGCAAATGAAAATGCAGAGCAGACCGAAGCAACAGAGCAGGTCATAGAAGAACAGCCTGCAGAGCAGCCTGCCACAGAAGGAACACCGTTTTCTACACCGGGAAACGGACAGCTTGTGGATGATAAGGAGAATGACAGTACCAAGCAGTTTCTGACTGTACAGACAAAGAATGGAAATACCTTTTATATGGTCATTGACCGTTCCGGTACTTCTGAAAATGTGTACATGATGTCACTTGTGGATGAAAATGACCTGGCAGAGTTCTTAGATGAAACCAAAGAAACGGAAAAGAAAGAGGAATCTGCGGTTGTTCTTCCAGAAACGACTACAACACCAGAACCGGAAACTACAGCACAGCCGGAAACAGAGGCAAAGCAGGAATCTGGCATTAACAAGATGATTGGATGGATTGCTTTGGGAGCAGTTGCAACGCTGGCATTGGGTGGTCTTGGCATGTTCGCTTTTGGAAAATTGAGAAAGAAAAAAGAGGACGGCATTGTAGAGGAAGGTCTGGAATTTGCTGATGACAGTTACATCAATGAAGATGAAGAAAATGCAGAGAATCAGCAGAAATAACAAAAAATCATAAAGTATGGAGAAAGGGCAGTTCTTTTGGGACTGCCTTTTTGACAGGAACAGGAGAAAAATATGGCGAAATTTTTAGTGATTGCAGAGAAACCAAGCGTGGCACAGAGTCTTGCAAAGAATTTATCTGCATATCAGAGAGAGGACGGCTATCTGGAGGGGAACAGTTGTATTGTCAGTTGGTGCTTGGGACATCTCGCAGAATATGCACCACCAGAAATTTATGATGAAAAATATGAAAAATGGCAGTTTGAGGATTTACCGATCATCCCGGAAGTATGGAAAGTGCAGGTATCAGAGGATAAAAAGAAGCAGTTTGAAGTATTGTGCAGCTTAATGAATCGGGAAGATGTGGCGTATCTGGTCAATGGCTGTGACGCCGGGAGAGAGGGAGAACTGATTTTTAAAAGAGTTTATGATCTGGCAGGCTGTCAAAAACCAGTGAAGCGTCTGTGGATCAGTTCAATGGAAGATGAAGCAATTCAGAAAGGCTTCCAGACCTTAAAGGACGGGAAAGAATACGCAGGTCTTTGTAATGCTGCGGTGTGCAGAGCGCAGGCAGACTGGCTGATCGGAATGAACGCAACGAGAGCCTATACAACCAGATATTTTAAACGCCTGGTGGTCGGCAGGGTACAGACACCAACGCTTTCCATGCTGACAGAAAGAAAAGAGAAAATCGAGCATTTCAAGAAAGAAGCCTATTATAAGGTTTCTCTGTCAGATGGGAAACTTACAGTAACATCAGAAAATATCCAGTCTGAAGCAGAAGCAGACGAATTAAGAAAACTTTGTGATGGGGAAGAAGCAATGGTTACAAAAGTAAAAAAGGCGCAGAAACGAATTTCACCGCCGAAACTTTATGATCTGACCAGTCTGCAGAGAGAGGCGAACCGTTATTTTGGATACACCGCGCAGAAAACACTAGATATGCTGCAGGAACTGTATGAGGAAAAGATGGTTACATATCCGAGAACGGATAGCCAGTATGTAACGGAAGATATGAAAGAAACGGTAGAAACACTTGCAGATGAAATGACAGATTTTCTCCCATTTTTGAAATCTGAACAGTCTGGAGGAAATGCAGAGCGTGTAATCAATAATACAAAAGTATCAGACCACCATGCAATCCTGCTGACAAAAGAGGCAGTAGAAAAAGGTATGGGAGGACTTTCAGATGGAAAGAAAAATCTTATGATGCTGATTGGACAGCAGCTTGTACAGGCAACCGGAGAAGATTACCTTTATGAGCAGACTGAAATTTCTGTACAGTGCAAAGAACATGAATTTGCTACGAAAGGAAAGCTGCCTGTGCAGATGGGATTTAAAGAAGTGGAAGAAGCCTTTCGGAAATATTGTGTGAAGGATAAGAAATCTGATGAACCAGATAATAAGACAGGACTTCCAGAAGTGTATGAGGAGGGAATGATTCTTGTTTCTGTGAAAGCAGAGAAGAGTACCCATTACACTTCCCCACCGAAGATGTTTACCGAAGATACTCTGCTTGCTGCGATGGAAACAGCGGGAAATAAGGAATTTGATTCTGAAACAGAGAAAAAGGGACTTGGGACACCGGCAACCAGAGCTAATATTATTGAGAAACTGGTATCTTCCGGGTATGCAGAACGTAAAGGAAAACAGATTCTTCCTACGGCGGCAGGCTGTGAGCTGATTCATGTGATGCCGGAGAATCTGAAATCTGCAAGCCTGACAGCAGAATGGGAGAATCAGCTTCTGATGATGGAAAAGGGAAAAATTCGGGATGATGAATTTATGGATGGGATTGTATCTATGATTACTGAGATCCTTTCTGTATGCAGGGCGATTCCGGAAGAAGAACGAAGTCGTTTTCAGACTGCAAGGGAAGTAATCGGGAAATGTCCAATATGCGGTTCCGATGTATATGAGGGTAAGAGCAATTATTACTGTTCTGACAGAAGCTGTCCGTTTGCTTTATGGAAGTCAAATAGGTTTCTGGAAAGTATGAAAAAATCAATGGATAAAAAGATGGCTGTGGAGCTTCTGAAAAGGGGACGTACTCATGTAAAAGGACTGTATTCCAAGAAAAAAGACAGCAAATTTGATGCTGACCTTGTACTTGGGGTGGAAGATGGAAAAGCCAGATTCAGTCTGGAATTTCCTAAAAAGAAAACAAACAGCAACAAAAAGAAAAAATAAAGAACTGACGGAAGGAGGAATAAGGTTATGGCTCGATTGGAAGATATAAGAGGTCTTGCAGAAGCACATGCATCCAGTATCAGCAGTTCGCCCAGGGACTGGATGAACTATCTGGATACCGCAGCCAGATTATACCGATACCCATTTATGGATCAGCTTCTGATTCATGCACAGCGTCCACAGGCAACTGCCTGTGCGTCGCTGGAATTATGGAATCAAAAAATGTTTCGGTGGGTAAACAGAGGGGCAAAAGGAATTGCCCTTATAGATGAAACCACGCAGAAAACAAGACTTCGATATGTATTCGATGTTCAGGATACCCATATGGTAAATGGTGGAAGAACACCGTATCTGTGGAAACTACAGGAAGAACAGCAGGAAGAGGTATTGCTTCACCTGGAAGAAGTTTATGGATTGGAAGCGAAAGATACGAAAAATCTTTCTGACGCTTTGATGGCAACCGCTAGGTATATGGTGGAGGAAAATCTGGAGGAGTATCTGGATGGTCTGTTGTATGTGACAGAGGGAACCTATCTGGAAGAACTGGAGGAAGATACCATCCGCAGTGAGTTCCGAAGTCTGTTGACGGACAGCATTTATTATACTCTTGCTTCCAGATGCGGACTTGATCCAATGGAACGGCAGGAGGAAATGGATTTTGTACATATTACAGATTACAATCGCCTCTCTGTGCTGACATTCATTGGAAATGCCACAAGCAGAGCGAGTGAATCAGTTCTGGTGGATATTGGAAGATATGTACATCGCATTTCATTAGAAGAAATGAAAAAAGGTATTGAAAATTCAGAAGAAAGGAATTATAATAACTTTAACACGTTAATTCGTGAAAGCAAAGAAAACAACGATACTATTACAGAAAAAGAATATTCACAGGAAAATGAAGGAGGAAATGAGTATGGCACTGACATATCATCGAAAAGGGGATTATCTGTTTCCAAACCTGACAATTCAGGAAACAGAAGCACAGATCGGGAAATACGGAATGCTGCGGAGGACATTTCTGAAGGAGTACAAGAACAGCCTGTACCAGAGTCTGTTGCTGACCGGGAAATTGAACAGCCATCTGGAGGAGATCGAGAAAGCGGCACAGGAGAGATTGGAAGTACTGATGGAGAAACTGTTGGAGAAGAATCCGGCACCGTCGAAAGAGGAGAACCCGATGGCGTGGGCAGCACATATGAACAGTCTGACGGCAACAGCGGAAGAGAGCATCTTGACGGAATTGGTATACAGTTAATTGAAGATACAAGTGAAGATCAGTTAAGTAAAGCAGAGGAAGAAATTGCCTCTGCTTTATCTTTGCCAGAACTTCCGTCTGTAAATGAACAGAAACGAGAAATTGAAAACAGAGTAGCTGCCCTTTATGCAGGAGAGATTGCCATTCCAAGTGAAGTGGTCGATGAGGTTTTAAGAACCGGAGGAAACCGAAGCAAGAGCCAGCTTCGTATTATCTATAATTTTATGAGCGAACAGACACCGGAGGAATATACGGAGTTTGTGAAGCGGGAGTATGGGACTGGTGGAAAAGGCTTTGAAATCAATGGTATGGAGTATTCGGTCTGGTTTGATGAAACCGGATTGCAGATTGCAGTAGGACATACGGTTACGGATCAGATTCTGGATAAGGTGTTTTTATCCTGGGAAGATGTGAGTGGACGTATCCATCAGCTTTTGAAACAGGGTGAATATGCACCGCAGTCTGTACTCGATGTTGCAAGGGAGAACGCAGTAAAGGAACATGCCCAGGCACTTGCCTATATGAAAGCGGATATGGCAGAGGGTGTAGCGGAACTTGTTTTTGATGAAGAAGATTTACCATATCTTCGCAGTATTTATCCAGAAATAACAGATTATCTGGAAGAAAAGTTGTCAGATTCGCAGTGGCTGTCAGATATGAATGAGCGTTTGGAAGGACTGGCAATGGCTTATGAGGAAGATAGAAGCATTATGCGGTTCCGTACCTATAACCCAGTCAGAATATCCAGTCAGTTCCAGAAATTTGCAGCAGAAGTGGTTCCATACAGTGCCAGGGAGGAATTTGCATGGCAGGAACATAAGGTGTTTATTACTCAGGATGAAATAGACGCTTTTCTTGCCGGTGGAGGTCCTTATTCTGATGGCAGGCTTTCTACCTATTCGTTTTATCTTCTGAATGAAGATGATAAAGCGAGAACAGATTTTATTAAGGAAAAATACGGTACAGGTGGTTGTAGCCACGCTTTATGTGGTGCAGATAATTCCCATGCAGATTATGACGGAAAAGGGTTGAAACTGGAGAGAGGAACCTATGGGAATCCAGATACTTCGGTGTTGCTTCCCTGGGCAAAAGTGGCGAAAAGAGTCGGTTATCTGATTGATAATCAACAGTTTTTACATTCTGCTGATTATTCCCGTATGCCAGATTATGAAAGGGAACGAATTGCAGGGAAAGTGATCAGCTTTTATGCAAGACTGCCAGAAGAAATTGAGCGTCCATTTAAACAGGATTTCTTCAATGAAGAAGCAAAAAAAGAATTACCTGCTATGCTGAATGATTCGGAACAGGCACAGAAACTGTTACAGGCGATGGACGATGCACTGGCAATGCTGCCATTGGATTTTGAATCAGTAAATGAAACTTATGAGAAGAAATTACAGCTTTTAACAGAAGTACATCAGTATGTGGAGGGCAGCTATACGATTTTCCCGGCACAGGAAGTAGCAGAGCAGACGGAAGGCTTGACAGGATACCAGATGTCTTTATTTGACATTATGAGTAATTCTGAACTAGAGGAAATTACGGAAGAACCGGAAGTAGAAGTGGAAGAGATACAGAATGAAGAACCAGAGGCAGATCCGCATATGTCCTTTGAAGAAGCAAAAGAATTGTGGGAAGATGGCTTTTATGAGGATGATTATGTATTAAAAAGTCGTGTAGGCGAACTGATCTATGACAGTATGGATACAGTTGGAAAATCTGTAGAGGATTTTTCCGAGGAACAGATGGCGGTTATCCGAAAGTTGGCTGAACAGGAGCGTATGTTAGAACCAGTATTGAATCCAGACTTTTCACCGGAACAGATGCAGTTGGTTTCTGACATTTCGGAAAAACTCTGGAATGATAATGGCAGATGGCAGGAGGATATGATCGAGCCATATACAGATCATGTCATGAATCCAGAAGAAATTACCAGAGTACGACAAGAACTGGATTTACAAGAATCAGAGCCTGAGCCAGAAGATGTAGTTGTACAGGAACAGTGGGACGAGAATGTATTTGAATATCAGGGGTATCATTTTGAACCAGTGGGGATTCTTCCGCAAGGTCTGGAAGGGAAAGAACTGGTAAACCAGACAAGAGGAAATACAGAATTACATTTGACTACCTACGAGCGAGAAGATGATATTTTATATTCCTATGCAGGATTTTACGAAGCAAGTGGTTCATCAAAAGCTGATATTTTCCGGTGTATGGAAACCGGACGAAATTATATTCCAGGGGAGAACGAACTGTTTGGCTATGAGGGAGAATTTTTGCCATATCTGCAGAATGAACAGGTGCAGGAACAGGAACCTCATAACTTCCATATTACGGACGATGACCTTGGTGCTGGCGGTCCGAAGGCAAAGTTTAAAGCAAATATGGAAGCTATCCGGCTGCTGAAAGAACTGGAACAGGATCAGAGATTAGCAACACTGGAAGAACAGGAAGTGTTGTCGAGGTATGTTGGATGGGGCGGTATTCCCCAGGCTTTTGAAGAAAGAAACAGTGCCTGGGCAGAGGAATATACACAGTTAAAAGGAGTCCTTACGCCAGAAGAATACAGTGCAGCAAGGGCATCAACGCTGAACGCTTTTTATACTTCTCCAACAGTCATCAAGGCAATGTATGAAGCACTTGGAAACATGGGACTGAAACAGGGAAATATCCTGGAACCGTCCTGTGGAGTAGGAAACTTTATGGGACTTTTACCGGAAAGTATGAGTACCACAAATATGTATGGTGTAGAGCTTGATCCGGTTTCCGGGCAGATTGCAAAGCAGCTTTACCAGAAGAACAGGATTGCAGTACAGGGATTTGAGGAAACCAGTTACCCGGACAGTTTTTTTGACTGTGTGATTGGAAATGTACCGTTTGGGGCGTATCAGGTCAGTGACCGCAAATATGACAGATACCATTTTATGATCCATGATTATTTTATTGCAAAATCCTTAGACCTGGTACGTCCGGGAGGAGTGGTGGCAGTTGTCACATCAAGCGGTACAATGGATAAACAGAATCCGGAAGTCCGACAGTATTTTGCAAATCGGGCTGATCTGCTTGGGGCAATCCGCTTACCGAACAATGCTTTCCAGAGAAATGCCAATACCAGTGTGGTTGCGGATATTCTGTTTTTTCAGAAAAGGGATAGGGCTGCGATCACAGAGCCAGACTGGGTACAGTTAAAAACTACACCAGAAGGCTATACGGTCAATTCCTATTTTGCCGACCACCCGGAAATGGTACTTGGGGATTTCACAACAGAAAGTACCCAGTACGGAAAACAGGAAGTGACAGTAAAGGCAAAAGAGGGAGCAGATCTGGCAGAGCAGTTAAAAGAAGCGGTAAAGCATATCCAGGGAACTATTACAGAGCAGGAGATTTCGGATACGGAATTGGAAGAACAGGTGGTATCCATACCGGCAGATCCGAACATTAAGAACTTCAGCTTTGCACTTGTCGGAGAGGATATTTATTACAGGGAAAATTCTGTTATGAATAAGATGGAACTTCCCGTTGTGACAGGCGAACGTGTCAGAGGTATGGTTGCCATCCGGGATGCAACAAACAGGCTTCTGGAACGGCAGTTGGATGAATGCAGTGATGAAGAGGTCGCCAGCTTACAGGCTGAATTGAACCGGGTTTATGACAGCTTTACTGCCAAGTATGGACTACTCAGCAGCAATGCAAATAAAAGGGCGTTCAGCATGGACAGCAGCTATTGCCTTTTGACTTCCCTTGAATTTCTGGATGAAAAGGGCGAGTTGAAGCAGAAAGCAGACATATTTACGAAAAGGACGATCCGCAGGGCAGAGCCGGTAACATCGGTAGATACTGCAAGTGAGGCACTGGCGGTATCTATCGGGGAAAAGGCGAAAGTGGATATTCCTTATATGATGGAGCTTACAGGGAAAACAGAGGAAGAGGTCACAGAGGAGCTTACAGGTGTTATCTTCAAAAATCCGCTTACAGATAAATGGGAGCCATCCGACGAGTATCTTTCCGGGAATGTCAGGGAGAAGCTGAACGTTGCAAGGCAGTTTGCAGAAAACCATCCGGAATATATGGTCAATGTGCAGGCACTGGAACGGGTACAGCCGAAAGACCTGGATGCTTCCGAGATTGAAGCAAGGCTTGGTGCAACATGGATTTCTCCGGACTATATTACAGAGTTCATGGCAGAAACATTCCATACACCACGACACCATATCAATTATGAGCGTATTAAAGTGCAGTATGCGGAAGTGACCGGGCAGTGGAATGTAAAGGGAAAGAATGTGGATAGCAGCAATAACCCGCTTTCCACCGCAACTTACGGAACACAGAGGGCAAATGCTTATCGCTTGTTGGAGGATGCGCTGAATCTGCGTGACACAAAAATTTATGACACAATACATGATGCGGATGGGGAACACCGGGTACTGAACCGAAAAGAAACTACTCTGGCGCAGCAGAAGCAGGAACTGATCCGGGAGGAATTTAAAGAGTGGATCTTTAAGGAGATGAGCCGACGAGAAACGCTCTGCAAGATTTATAATGAACGATTTAACAGTGTAAGACCAAGAGAATATGATGGCAGTCATATCCAGTTTGTTGGAATGAATCCGGAAATTAAGCTGATGGAGCATCAGAAAAATGCAGTGGCACATATCCTTTATGGAAATAATACACTGCTCGCACACTGCGTAGGTGCAGGTAAGACATTCCAGATGATCGCAGCCGGTATGGAGAGCAAGCGTCTGGGACTGGCACAAAAGAGCCTTTATGTGGTTCCAAACCATTTGCTGGAACAGTGGGGAAGTGATTTTTTACGCTTATATCCGGGAGCAAATATTCTGGTGGCAACGAAGAAAGACTTTGAACCGGCAAACAGAAAACGGTTCTGTTCCAGAATCGCAACAGGGGATTATGATGCGGTCATTATTGGACACAGCCAGTTCGAGAAAATCCCGCTTTCCAGGGAAAGACAGATTGCATTGCTGGAAGACCAGATTGCAGATATTACATTTTCTATTGAATCAGCAAAGACGCAGGTCGGGGAGCAGTATACCGTTAAACAGATGGAAAAGACGAAGAAAAGCCTGAAAGCAAAACTGGAAAAATTAAATGACCAGACACGAAAGGATGATGTTGTGACTTTTGAGCAGTTAGGCGTGGACAGGCTGTTTGTGGACGAGTCACATTATTACAAAAATCTTTTTTTATACACTAAAATGCGGAATGTGGCAGGCATTTCACAGACCGATGCACAGAAAAGTTCAGATATGTTTATGAAATGCAGGTACATGGATGAGATTACCGGGGGAAAAGGAATCACGTTTGCAACGGGAACACCCGTATCAAACAGTATGACCGAATTATACACCATTATGAGATACCTCCAGTATGATACTTTAATGAATATGGGAATGGGACATTTTGATTCGTGGGCAGCAACTTTTGGAGAAACTGTTACGGCAATCGAATTGTCACCGGAAGGAACGGGCTATCGTGCGAAAACACGGTTTGCCCGTTTCTTTAATCTTCCGGAGCTGATCTCCATATTTAAAGAAGCAGCGGATATTCAGACTGCAGATATGCTGAATCTTCCTGTACCGGAAGCAGAATATATCAATGAAGTATTAAAACCGAGCGATGAGCAGAAAGAAATGGTGGAAGCATTTTCAGAACGTGCAGAGCAGGTTAGGGGAGGTGCGGTAGATCCACGGGTAGATAACATGCTCAAAATTACCAATGATGGAAGAAAATGTGCATTAGACCAGAGGCTTTTAAATGATATGCTGCCAGATGCAGGGGAAAGCAAGGTAAATGCCTGCGTGGAGAATGCTTTCCAGGTATGGGAGGACGGAAAAGATACACAGGCTACCCAGCTGATTTTCTGTGACCTTAGCACACCGAAAACTGACGGAACATTCAATGTTTATGATGATGTGAGAAATAAGCTGGTGGAACGGGGAATCCCGAAAGAGCAGATCGCATTTATCCATGAGTACAATACGGAAGTAAAAAAAGCGGAGCTGTTTGCAAAGGTGCGGGCCGGGCAGGTAAGAATCTTGATGGGTTCCACTCCGAAACTCGGTGCTGGTACCAACGTCCAGGACAGACTACTTGCACTGCATCATTTGGACTGCCCCTGGAAACCGTCTGACCTGGAACAGCAGGAGGGACGTATTCTAAGACAGGGAAATCAGAATGATAAGGTAAAAATCTTCCGGTATGTAACGGAAAATACATTCGATTCGTACATGTGGCAGATTCTGGAAAACAAGCAGAAGTTTATTTCGCAGATCATGACCAGTAAATCCCCGGTTCGTGCCTGTGAGGATGTAGATGATACAGCCCTGTCATATGCAGAGATTAAAGCACTGGCAACAGGAAACGAGTACATCAAGGAAAAAATGGATCTGGATGTGCAGGTAAGTAAGCTGAAACTACTGAAAGCAAACCACACCAGTCAGATCTATCGTCTGGAATCGGATATTGCAAAGAGGTATCCGGTGCAGATTACCGCATTAAAAGAAAAGATTGCCGGTATGCGTGTGGATGCAGATGTAGTAAAAAGAATAGATTTACAGGATAATGACCACTTTGCAATGACAGTCGGTGGAAAGCTGTATACGGATAAAAAAGAAGCGGGAGTTGCACTTATTTCAGCAGCATCCGGTTTGAAGTCCGTAAAATCAGCCGGGCAGATTGGAGAATATCATGGTTTTGCACTTTCTTCAGAATATAATTTCCTGTCGAATACTTATACCATGACGATCAAGGGAAAATGTTCTTATAAGATTGAGTTCGGAAAGGATACTCTGGGCAATATCCAGAGGATTCATAATGCACTTTCTGCAATCGAGAAAAAGCTGGCAGATACCGAGCAGAATCTGGAAACGGTACAACAGCAGTTAAAGACCGCACAGGAAGAGGTGCAGAAGCCATTCCCGAAAGAAGCGGAACTGAGTGAAAAAATGGAACGTCTGGCAGAACTAAATGCCATGCTGAACATGGATGAGAAAGGGGGAGAAAATCTTCTGGCAGATGAGGGCATTGGGGAAAATCCGGAAGTAAACGTGACAGAGGAACGACAGGACAGAATTGCTGACAGTGTTCATAAAACATCTATTCTGGAAAGGCTGAAAGAACAGAAACAGCAGGAGCAGACAGGCGAAATACAGCAGAAACCAAAAAAGAAACACGAACAGGAGTTATAAAGGGTATCCCGTCAGAGTGACCATAGCTTTGGCGGGATTTTTCTATGGAGGATTTGATTATGGCAAACAGAGAAGAACAGTTAAAGCAGATTACAGAGCAGTTGGAACAGGGTGTTGCAGAAATATTCACATCAGAAAAATATACGGAATATCTGAATACAATGGCAAAGTTCCATAATTACAGTTTTAATAATACATTGTTGATCGCTATGCAGAAACCGGAAGCAACACTGGTAGCGGGGTATCAGGCATGGCAGAAGAAATTCAACCGACAGGTAAAAAGAGGGGAAAAAGGCATCCAGATTATTGCCCCGGCTCCATATAAAGAGAAACAGGAGATTGAAAAGACTGATCCGGAAACAGGAGAGATTGTGATTGGGAAAGATGGACAGCCGGAAACAGAAGTAATAGAGCGTGTTATTACAAAATTCCGGGTCACGACAGTATTTGATGTCAGCCAGACCACAGGAGAACCAATTCCAGAATTTGAGGTATCAGAACTGGAGGGGGATATTCTGATCTACCATGATTTTATGGAAGCATTAAAAAGGGTTGCCCCGGTTCCTATCCGCTTTCTTGAGATTGATGGGGAGGCGAAAGGCTTTTATCAGCTTGTCGATAAATATATTGCTATCCAGCCTGGCATGAGTGAAGCACAGACCATGAAAACAGCGGTGCATGAAACGGCACATGCAGTATTGCATGATCGTGACCAGATGGAAGCGGAGGGCATTGTAAAAGACCAGCTTACAAGGGAAGTGGAAGCTGAAAGTGTTGCCTATGTGGTATGCAACCATTTTGGACTGGATACATCAGAGTATTCCTTTTCCTATATTGCGAGCTGGTCTTCCGGTAAAAATATGAAAGAGCTTCGTGCTTCTATGGACACCATTCGTAAGACTTCTGCTGATATGATCGGACAGATTGAGGAAAAACTCAAGGAACTTCAGGTCGAAAGACCAGAGCAGGAAGTAACTGCTGTGGAGCAGATAGAAGAACTGAGTGCCATGCAGTATGCGGAGCAGACCATCAACCGGCTTGAACAGGAACGGACGATTTTCAGTAATGACCAGAGGAACCTTATCGTGAATTTTGCTTATAGACTGGATAATAGGGAAGCAACGGAAAAACTGGCAGAGAGCCTTGCTGAATCTATTCTGGATGGAAACAGAGAAGCGGTACTAAAACTGATTGGAGAAGCGGAGAAACAGATTGACAGTCTGCCGGATTCGATGATCGGTTTATCAGAATTGCATGAAGCCGGATTTTATTCAGAAAGTATGCTTCCGCTTACCAGGGAACGGGCAGTGGAATTGCACCATGAGGGAGTAACGGTTTATGGACTGACCGGAGCAGTTGGCGGTCAGGAACAGTTGCAAAGAATTATGAATCTGGAACTGGATATTTTACAGCATGACGGATTATTCGGAGTGACGAAATTTGAATGGGAAAATTACCGGAGAAGTCAGGAAACGGTTATGACACCGGAAGAAAAAGCAAAAATCAAAGAAACACTTCTTTTAGAAAGTGATGGAAACCGCTATGGAATTTACCAGATCAACAGTAGACAGGAAGAAAGAGGGTATCAGTTTTTAAGTCTGGAAGCGGCAAAAGAAATGGGATTTACCGTAGATGGCAAAGACTATCAGATGGTTTACAGTGAAAGACTGAGAGATGCTACGACACTGGATAATCTCTTTGAGCGTTTTAATATAGAACGACCAAACGATTTTACCGGGCATTCCATGTCAGTCAGTGATGTGATCATTATGAACCGGGGCGGCAGATTAACCGCATACTATGTAGATTCTTTTGGATTTACAGAACTGCCGGACTTTGTAGCACAGAGAGCTGAAATGTTAAATGCCAATCCAGTAAAAGCATATCCGGAAGTTTATATGGGAACTTTGGAAAAGGCTATGCAGGAGAGAAATGTAGATGCTTACCTGGATTCCAGAAAACTGAACATTGACTGTAAAAATGCAATTGAACAGGCAATCACAGAGGGATTCGACGGTATGCGTTTAAATCCAGATGCTGCAGTAGGCGTGTTTGAAAAATACGGGGAAGAACGGGTTGCATTTGTTCTGGCAAATACATTGAAACAGCTTTCCTATGATGGAAGATTTTCTGATGGCAATAAACGGTGGGCAGATGGCATTGATATTCCGGAAAATATCAGTCGGGGAATGGATCTGAACAGGGACTATATTGTGAGCAGCCATCCGGCAGTCCTAAATGGTTTTATTGACATGGCAAGAAACGAAATCCGCACCCGGAAATTGGAAAAAGTGCTTGGTGTAAAAAATCAGCATATCACTGAAACTACAAGAGGGTATGAAGCAGAAGGACATACAGGCACCTGGTATGCGATGGATATGAAAACATATCATGGGGAGCGATTCTTCCAGATGCGAAATGAGGAATACGGTCAGGACGTGGCAGATATTATCGTATCGGAAAATGGGACACTGGTGGCAGAGGACATCTGGCATGGATTTGATGAAGGAGCCAGGGAAGCTATTTCAGAATATCTGGAAGAAAATGGTGCAACGGTGTATGACCTGATAGATCTTCCAGACCAGGCAACAGTCATCTTAGCAGACGGGACAGTTATGAAAATAACGGAACAGCAGACGATCAGTAAAGATACATGGGAACCGACACTGACCGGACAGAATCTGCAGGGGGAAGAACAGAAATTCAGCTTTTTCGAGATACATAAAGTCAGAGAAAATAATGGCATTGACCTGAAAATGCCAGAAAATCATTATATTGACCAATATTATGTGATCGAAGATCTGGCAGCAAAAGGTGGGATGAAGATCGAGAGATATAAGGATTTGGGAGCTGCCCTTGGAGCATATTACTCTCTGCCTAATCATAAAATGAAAGCTCTTGGAATTGAAAATACAGCACCGTTGCGAGGTAGTCTTGATTTTATTCAGTGTAAGAATGGAATAGATACATTGATTTATGATTGCCAGGAAGTGGAAGGATGGCTGAATCCGCAGATATACAATACTTTTAAAGAAATAGGAAACAGTCTGGCAGTGCATGATACAGAGATAGCATACCAGATTGGAGATCAGTATTTTACAATTCAGACGGTAGAAGATGGTTATGATTATACATTCTATGATAAAGATTATCTGGAACTGGATGGCGGCGTTTATGATGATCCGACTATTTCTATTACTGAAGCAATGGAGAATATTTTGGAAGAGGATGGACTTTCGATAGAAGATGCAAGCGTGATGGATTATGAAGAAATGTATGCAGAAATTGAATATGCAGAAGAAGAGAGACTGGAGAAGATACAATTTGAACGTACTTGCCCAAAGGCTTTTTTTGATGGTTATGACAGGGAAGCGGCATTAAAAAGTTATGAGGGAATAACCGTACAATTTAAAATGTCTGGTATGTATTTAACAGTGCAACCGACGGAGGATGGCTATAAATACCTGGTTTATGATCAGGAACTTCATGAAATTTCAGGAGATGCCTGTGGGAATCCAGAAGATTCTATTCAGAAAGCAATGTATGCCAGCTTGAAAAATGAAGGATTGGAAGATGTTGAATGTGTAAAAGTTGATGACAGGGAGTTTCGGGATAAGGTAATCAGTCATTCTAAAGAAGTGCTGGCCAGTGGAGATGTTCGATTCACTTCGGAACTTGGCAGATGTGAAACAGCATTGAATGGGATGGACAGGGCAGAAATTGAATATGAAGTTTTATTTCATGCAAGAGCTGTTCTGGAAGAAATGGGACTGGAAAATGAAGTTACATTGATTGGGGCGAGAGTACATGGTTCCAGAAGCAGAGATGACCTGTATCGTGCGGATTCTGATCTTGATGTGGTGCTTTCTTATCGAGGAAATATTCGAGAGGATAGTTTTTTTAACGAATTGAATTCGTATGGTATGGCAATAGCAGGCATTAAAGTAGACATTAACCCAATCTTAGAAGAAAGAATTACTTTGGCAGAGTATATAAAGGAATCGGAAGCCTATCTTGATCAGCAGGAAATCAGGAAACTCGCAGTGGACTTGGATAATTTTAGTTACGAGTATGATACTTATGAATATAAGGATACTGTTGAAAATAGGGACGAACAGGTCGAGAAAATCACAGAAGATATTTTGCACAGGGAGACAGCTGGTTTAAAAGACTGGCTGACTGAGGTGTCAAAAGAATCGAATATAGACAGTGATGTAATTACTGCCCGGTCATTACTTTCACGTCTGGAAAATGCAGAAACACTCTCTATTTTTACTAGACCGTTAGAGCAGGAGCAGACAGAAGCCACGATCACTTTTTATGTTGCAGAGTGCATGGAATTTCCAGTTATGGGTGAGTACCACGAAAATCTTACTTTGGAAGAAGCCTTACACATTTATGAAACCATTCCCGCTGAACGTATGAATGGGATAAAAGGTGTTGGATTTGAACTGCACGATGGAAGTGATTATGACGGACCGTATGATCTTATGCGACTTGGAAAAGTTGACAGGGAAGGAGTGGAGATGATTAAACACTATAAGGAAAGTCCATTAGTTCAGAAAGCAATGGATGATGTGGAAAAATATTTTGCCAGGAAGCAGGAACTTACAAAAAGAACAGAACAGGCAGTTGGAGATAAGCCTATACAGAAAGATAATGTTTCACATCCAAAGAGCAGAAAAGAATCTGTTCTTCAGGCACTCCGGGAACGTCAGGCAAAAATAAAAGAGCAGGAACAGACTGTAACGAAAGAAAAATCCAGAACACATAAGAAGGGAGAGGTGTCATTATGATGGTAAGATTTGAGGAAGATGAATATATTGCTGTTGCGATTTTTGATGCGGGTGACAGGATTCAGACAATGAATGCTATGGATGAAATTTTTTCCTATCTGGATGAAGATATGAAGTATCTGATATTTACAACAATTCAGAAGCTATATTATCTTAGCGATGAAGGATACAAAGAGCTGGAAAGAACCGTAGAGATTTATAAAGCAGACTTGGAGGTGGATGGAGAATGAGTAGAAGTCAGTTTGCAGTTTATCAGTTAAAAAAGAAGCCGGAATTGAGAAACCTTCTTTTCCGTACCTATGAAGAACTTGCACAGGATCAGATTCCTGTGCAGGTGAAAAATTATGAACAGGTGTATCTTGGAACAATGAAACCGAGAGAAACGCCAGAGCAGATAAAAAAGGAGCTGGAGAAGAAACAACCACATAATTATAAAGGTCATGCAATCAGTACCAGTGACGTGATGATCTTGAATGATAATGGTATCACGACTGTTTACTATGTAAATAAAGATGCTTTTATAGAGATTTCTGATTTTATGAAAGTTGCATCTTCGGAAAACGGTGGACTTACGAAGGATACAGTTGGCTATGAAATAGAGGGAAAAGACGGATCATGGGAAGTAATAGATTATCTGCTGGTAGAAGGCAAGAATTATTTCCTTATGGAACATGAGCAGTATGGGAAAGATGTTGCGTATGTAGTTTTGAACCAGGACGGCAAAGTGATTGTAGATAGCACATATAATGGATTTGATGATGCAGTAAAACAGAAAATTCTTGATTCTCTGCATCCGCCAGTGCAGGAACAGACAGAAAATAGTAAACCGAAACTGGATAACTGGCAGAAGTATCTGGAAAATGGGGAATACCTGAGAAGTGCGGAAATTACAGAGGAAGCAAATTATAATATGATTGACGGACTTAGAAATAATTCTGCACCGAAAGATAAAAAGAAGCGTCCAAAAGAATCCGTTCTTGCGAAGCTGAATGAGAAAAAGGAAGAAGTTGCCAAGCGTAGTGGACAGAAAGCAATGCAGCAGATAATGGGACAAGACGTGGAGCGTACAAAAAAATAAAAATGAGAGGCTGGTCACAGTTGTGGCTGGCTTCTTTTTTTGCATAGAAAAAGACTGGCCAGTGCCGAATAATCAGTTAGGGCTAGTCTTTATAGTGTGTTGCAATATCTTCAATTTTACAATCCAGAATATTACAGAGAGTGTTGATGGTGTTCATACTGACACCTTCATTATTCTGCAAACGATGTATCAGGGACTTACTGAAATGATATTCTTTGTGAAGAGTGTATTTTGTGATACCTCTTTCCTGCATGGTAAGCCACAATTTATCATATTTAATCAACGGCTATCTCCACCTTTTTCTTGTCTTTCCCTCATTATAGGGTTAAGATAGAAAGTAACAAAGGTTCTGTTTTCGGAACCCATATCAATGAGGAGGAGATGGATTGAAAAAGCAGAGGATAAAAGGAATTGTACTGGTAGTTGTTTGTTTCATATGTGTATTGTGTATATGTAGTGGGTTTTATAGAGTGCAGTCGAAGGAACTTTCGGAAATTCCTGATGCAGTCAATAGTACGAGATTTAACACTACGGAACATTTAACAGTTGTAGCAAATCAGGAGGAAATTGCTGATAAAAAGGAACTGGCAAAACAGATTATAAAAATGTGCAGGGAAAATTCTTTTCAGTCTATAAAGTTTTCTTATGATATGGTATGCCCGACAGAATTACAGATCAATGTATATAAGACGGAAAACGACTTTAACGATAATAAGCAATTCTGTGAGATAGCGTATTTATCAGATGAAGAAAATGGGGAATATGATATTATCCACAACCCTGAAAAATTTATATTGTATGTAGATGGAGAAAAGGTAGAATAGAGAAATAGAGGTTTGCTTCCCTGGATTTAAGGAAGAACCTCTATTTTTATGAAAAAAAGTCGGTTATGATTTTTCTTGTGTATGTTCACGCTGGCGATTTTGAACTTGTGAGGTTCCAAGAATAATATCCACATTGGAACACACTGTACGGAGTTCCCGTTCATGTTCCCGTCGGGCATTAAAGTCTTCACGTTGCATCGTCTGTAATTCTGTTAAGCGATTCTTTTCCTCACGCAGCATTTTTAATGTAGGAAGTTTATTGCCCTGTGATTTTTCTTTGAGTATTCGGAGGGCAGATTCATAGAGTGTAAGTTCTGCCCGGTGATCATCATAAAATTTTTCTTTGTTCCGACTTTTGCGGTAATCAGAATATATAGATTTATTGGCAAGATACTGTCCGGTATAATGAATCTGTTCATTGACATTCTTCAAAGTATTCTCTGTGGATTTTAGTGTATTTCTTGCATCAGTGCTTTGAGCAGAGGCATCGGAAAGAGCTGTATCTAAATCTGCCTTGGATTGAAAGCCATGTTCCTGTACATAGGCAACTGTCTGAGCCATCATTTTCAGGTTAGACAGTTTTACTTTTTGAGCATACGCCTGACTTTGCTGTGCTTTAATACAATGCTGCAAATCTGTTACCAACCGTAAATCAGATTTTATAAAGAGGAAAGTATGTGGAGCTTCTGTAGTTGTAGCAGTGTAGGCAGAAACTGTTGGAGTTGAAGAATTAACAACTTGAGAAATATCAGGAACCGGATTTTCAGTAATCTGTGAGGTAGAATTTTCTTGAAATATTTGCAGAAGATGTTTTTCCTCATAAAGCGTACCAAGGCTTCTTCCAGTAATGTATTTACTGCGATTGGGATGCAGGTAGCTGTATCTGCCACGACTGACTTTGAATGTAATATTATATTTTTCAGACAGCAATCTGGAAAAATCTTCTTGTGATATTGCCTGTGAAGCAACTGTATCAATCGCATCACGAAGATATTGCTTCTCGGTTTGAAAAGTAGTCTGCCTTGGAGTCAGCCCTTTCTTTTCAAGCTGTGCATTGTGTTTATCAAGTTTTTTTTGTCCTCTGCGTTTTGCCCAGTACTCTTTTTCAGATATTTTCCTTTCCGCAGGTGTTAGAAGGTCTACCTGGTTCAACCCATTGGCGGTACACATATCCATGACTTTTTGCTTTAAATAGATTCGGTATCTATCGGAAAGATGATGTTTATAGCCAGCTTTTGAATCCCGGTCAAATTCCATATAGGGCTGAGGCTCAGTGTCATATTTGCGGATACTGTTGATTACGATATGCACATGAATATTGCCACTACCATTATGACCGTCAGTGTGAGTACAGACAAGTGCCTGGTGTCCGGGAAAATTCTCTTTGGCATATTCTACGCCAAGCTGCTGCGCCAGTTCTCCGGTCAATCCATGTTCATCCCGGTCCTTAGGATCGAAGCTGATGATATAGTGGTGGGATTTAATTTCATTGTAAGCCTGGTTCTTATGAAAATAAGCATTTGTTTCCTGACATTCCGCTGCAAAAGTAAATGGATCGCAGTTTATTCCATCAAGATAGTATTCCTCACGAATAAGCATATGACCGTTTTTATCAAGAATAGGCTTCTGTGTATATTCATCATGCTGAAAAATCAGATAACGTTCAGCTTCTCCATAATCTGCATTTTTACTTGCGATATGTTTCAGTATTGCCATGAAAGTCACCTGCCATTTCCATTACCTTATATTTCATTTCATATAAATCTCGAAGTCGCTTATTTATTTCTCCACGCATTTCCTGAGAAAGAATCCCACCCTGATTAAAATATTTTGCAATCTGATTGAGGTTGCTGCCTATCTTTCCAAACTCTGCGAGCAGTTTCTTTATTTCTGGAACATCAGCAACTATTTCAATTTTGGTCTGTACTTTTCCTTTTAAAACTTGTGTTCGCACATAAGAAGCTAATGACATATTAGCTTGTTTGGCGGCAGTTTCGATAATTGAAAATTCTGTCTCAGTGAAACGAACGGTAATACGATGGTTACGATACATTTCTTCCTTTTTAGGTCTTGTCATAATTTTAATCCTCCAGTTGTTTTTGTAAGTAAAATTCACAGTCTGCTGTGAAAGTTAAGTAATAAAAAATTATTACGCTGTGACCATGCAAATGGGAACCAATGAAACAATCATTGATTGTGCTTGAGGGTATGGGGAGTAAAATCCCCATCAAGTTGCCTGCTGTCAAAATCCGGGAACCGGGTTTCTGGCAGCCAGGGCGAAACTTGCTCTAAGAAAGAAATCCCTCTACTAATAAGGCTTTGGAAAGCCTGTTTACCAACCCTCAAAATGAAAAAAATAAAAAAACACGAAATGCAGGTTGGTAAATACCCTCTGCCGAGCTTTATAGGTAGAAGTAATTTTTTCCGGGAGGTGTAAAAATGGCAGAGAAAGAATTACCAACACCAGAAGAAATGCAGGAGATGGCAGAGATAGATATTAGAACGGTAGACACAAGCAGTCTGGTAGATATAGAGCAGGTGCAGATACAAACAGAACTGCCACAGGAGGAACGGATTGCAGATTATATTAGGCAGATTAAAAATCCGTATTGCTATATCTCCCATGGAGTAGCGGTAAAAATAAGTTTTACTGGAAAATGTACACTGGAAGAAAGCCTGAGCAGGTGTATCTCGTTATGAAAATGAAGAAAAACAGGATGGAAAGAAATTTAAAAAGAATGAAAAAAGGTATAGCAGTGAGCCAGAAGTTATGTTAATATGGTGTTGGGTCAAAATTTAAAAGCATTCAAGAAGCCATGAATTTCTTGGTTTACACTGCCGGATGGCATAGTAAATTAGGAGGTTGATGGCTTTATGTATTTCAATCAAAAGTCTATATTAGCAGCGGACTATCTCAGACTCTCCAGAGAAGACGGAGATAAATTGGAAAGTGATAGTATCCGCAATCAAAGAAGTCTGATTAACGATTTTGTAAAACAGCACCCAGAGATCACGTTGGTCGATGAATATGTTGATGATGGTTACAGTGGAACAAATTTTGAACGTCCTGCATTTAAGCGATTGCTTGAGGATGTGAAGAAAAAGAAAATCAACTGTATTATCGTCAAGGATTTATCCAGACTGGGAAGAAACTATATTGAAACAGGAAGATACCTAGAAAAGATATTTCCGTTTCTTGGAGTAAGGTTTATTGCAGTTACAGATCATTATGACAGTGCAGCAGAATCGGATGATGCAGACCAGATCATTGTTCCTTTTAAGAATCTGATAAATGATGCTTATTGCAGGGACATCTCAATTAAAATCCGAAGTCAGTTAGATGTAAAAAGAAAAAATGGACAGTTTATTGGCAGCTTTGCCGGGTATGGCTATCAGAAAGATCCAGAGAATAAAAATCATCTCATTATAGATGAATATGCAGCAGATATAGTCCGATATATTTTCAATCTGAAAATGGACGGTTACAGTCCTCAAAGGATTGCAGAGAAGCTGAATGAAATGGGAGTGCTTCCACCAATGGAATATAAACGAAGCTGTGGTATGAATTATAATAGTGGATTTCGTTCAGGAGCCAAGCCTAAATGGGCGGTCACAACTGTAAATCGCATTTTGACAAATGAGTTATATACAGGAACAATGGTTCAGGGAAAGAATCGTAAAATCAACTATAAAGTAAAAGAGTGCAGACCAGTAGCAGAAGAAAACTGGATTCGTGTAGAGAAAACGCATGAAGCGATTATTGCAGAGGAAATATTTCAGTATGTACAGTCATTGATGGAACTGGATACTCGCACAGCACCAGAGGAAGAATCCGTATATATTTTTTCGGGATTTTTGCGATGTGGAGATTGTGGGCAGAACATGGTGAAGAGAAGCACAACAAAAAATGGAAAGCGGTATTATTACTACCATTGTTCTACATATAAAAACGGAGATGGATGCAGTTCACATCTGATTAGTGAAAAGACGGTTCATAAAGTTGTTTTGGATGCTATACAAAGGCAGATTGCCTTATTGGTAAATGCGGAGAATATCATTCAGAACAGTGGAATGAAAAATTATAAAAAGACAGAACTGGATTCACTGGAAAAGCAGTTGGTGGTTCTGCATGAGGAAGTAGAGAAGTATAAAGATTTAAAAACCCGGTTGTATCAGGATATGTTAGATAACATTGTGACGAGAGAAGAATACCATGAGTATAATCGGAGATTTACAGACAAGCTGCATAATGCGGAAAAAGCAGAACGTGAATTAGAGCAGAGGAAAGAAAAGGTATCTGCGGAGGGAAAACGGGAACACCCTTGGATTGAGGATTTCAAGTATTATCAGAATATTACACAGCTTGATCGTAAAGCGGTAGTTACTCTGATTGATAAAATCATTGTGTATGGAAAAGACCGTCTGGAAATTTGCTTTAAGTATGCAGACGAAATACAGGAAATGACAGAAGCAGCTCAGAATATTCGGGAAATGGAAGAAAGGGAAGGTAGATTTAAATGCGGTGCGTAAGTTATACAAGGACTACATCGTGCAAAAATACAAAGAAAATTCCATCAGATATTATCCAACAGCAGAATGAACATATTCAGAACTATATACAATCACATGGTTGGAAGCTGGTAGCAAAATACAGTGACCGGAAAAAGGATGAAAATGAAAATACAGCTTTTGAAGAAATGACGGCAGATGGGATTAACCGTAAATTTGATATGGTGGTAGTAGATAGTGTTGACCGTTGCGGAAAATATATTTCCTGTGCGGAAGATGTACTGGTTAAAACATTCTTTCCGGCGGGACTTCACTTTGCGATAGTACAGAGCGATTTTTGCAGTATTGGAAAAAGCAGGGAAGAAATAGACGAGTATTTCAGAAAAGAGAAAATTGCGGTACAGGTAAAGAGTATGCGTGAATATGCGATTCGTGAACAGGTAGAGGGATATTATACAGTTCACGATGAAAAATATGGATACATACTTTCAGAAGATAGAAAAGAATTAATTGTCGAGGAAGAGGCTGCGAAGATTGTACGGGAGATATTTCAAATGACATTGGCAGAAATCTCTATAAAAAAGATAGTAGCCATTCTGAATGAGCGAGGAGAAGAATCTCCAATGGTACATAATGCGAGAGTGGGGCATAAGCACTGGCCGCATTATGAAAATAAGTGGAGCGAAGGTGCTTTGCGGAGGATTTTAGAGTGTACAGCATATGATGGCTATTGGCAGAAAACAATCAACGGAGAAGTTTGTACGCTTTCAATAACACCAATACTAGATGAAGGAGTTTTTGAACAGGCTAGAAGACTTATTAAAAGTCGAACAACTACAGATAATATCATAGGTGGGAAGCCGGGGCCATATGTAAGAAAAATCTATGATGAAGCAACTGGAAAGCCGTTGTACCTGAGAAATTTCCGAAGTGGTGACGTTGCTTTTGTGTTCAATCCGCAGATGAGTGAATTACCAAAGAAAAGAAAAATTTATATAGAAGAAGCTAAGGTTACAGAGGCAGTAAAAAATGCAATTTCTCTGGAAATGGATATGGCTGAAAAAATGAAGGCATATTTGCAGACAGAAAAAATGCAACAGCTATTACAGAAAGAGACTCAGCAATATTCAGAAAAGGCATGGATGATATTCCAGGAAATGGAGCAGGTAGAGAAAGACCGTATTCCTTTATATGAAAAATTCCGGGACTATGAGATTGGTCAGACAGAATATCAGGAGAAAAAAGAAGAAATACAGGCGCAGTTGCAAATGTATGAAAACGATTTTGAAGGACTGATGGACAGGCTTGCAAATATGAAAAAGGCTTATAGCGAGGAAAATGAATGGATAAAAACATTTCAAAGGGAAGAGTTACCGGAGAAGCTGGAAAGTCAACATGTTAAAAAATGGGTAGATAAAATAATTGTTTCAGATTTAAGAGATGTGCATGTATACCTGACAATGCAGAACTGGAAGAATTATTTTCCAGAAGAATGGATGGAGGAATAGCAATGGCAAGGAAAAGCAGAAGAAATAAAAATGTTGAGGCTGTTAGTAATCAGATTATAGAAAACTGTGAGAATCTGATAGATACCGGAGCGTATATTCGATTATCTGTTGAAAATGGTGGAAATGAAACGGACGAAACTTTAGTTGTACAACAAATGCTGGTTGAAAAGTTCATAGAGGAGCATCCGGATTTAAAATTGGCAGGTACATATATAGACAATGGATTTAGCGGAACTAATTTTGAACGACCAGGCTTCTTGAAACTCATGGAAGATGTCCGGTCAGGAAAGATTCAGTGTATTGTTGTAAAAGACTTATCACGTTTTGGCAGGGACTATCTGGAAACAGGATATTATCTGGAAACGATTTTACCAAGGTTAAATGTAAGGTTTATCGCAATTACAGATGATTATGACAGTTCCAGAAAAGAGGACAGGGAAAACATCAGTGTTCCATTAAAAAATATGGTTAATGCCATGTATGCAAAAGATATGTCAAAAAAGATTCTGGCTGCAAAAGATGCACAGCGAAAAAAGGGAAATATTACTTTATCAAAAGTAGCATTTGGATATGTCCGTTCAGAGGACAGGCACAGACAGATTGTTGATGAAGAGGTTGCACCATTTGTAAGGATGATATTTCAGTGGTATATGATGGGAGTCAGCAAAAAGAAAATTGCCGATAGATTAAATCTCATGGGAATTGCAACACCTGGACAAAGAGAAAAAACTGGTGTATTGACTGTTCCGTTAGAACAGACAAAGTGGAGAACGGATACAGTAGATAAGATTGTGAATAACCCTACATATGTTGGAGATATTGTAACCGGAAAGTTGAAGCAGTCATTGTATAAAGGGATAAAGCAGTATAGAACTTCGCCGGAGGACTGGAATGTTCAGAGAGATATGCATACGCCGATGATCGCAAGGGATGATTATGAAGAACTGCAGGAAAGGTCAAATAAAATAAAAAAGGTCACAAGAAACTGGCATTTAAAATATATGGAGGACAGAGAAAAATACAAAGACTGTTTTCCAGGTATGGTTCGATGTGGAGATTGTGGACGTCCAATGTATTGTGTCCGCTATACCCATAATTATAAGACAATGGAGAAAGTAGGAATTTATTATACCTGTTCTGCTCAAAATTATACGAATAATTATTGCAGTCAGAAGATAGAAGAAAATCTGCTGAAGATACTTGTGATGGATCAAATTCAGATTCTTATAAGAAGTATGTGTGACAGAAAAAAGCTGTTACAAAAATTGAAAAGTGATTCCAGTGAGAAAAATGCTTTTTATGAAGCAGGTGCAAAAGTGCGAATGTTGGAAAGAAAAATAGCGCAGGCAGAAGAAAAGAACACTGTATTGTATGAGGACTATGTAGGTGGGATTGTAGAAAAAGAGGACTTCGATATGATGAAAGAGCGTTATATCCGGGAGTTACAAAATCTGAGGGATGATTTGCAAATTGCAAAACAGAATCAAAGAATGTTGGAGAAAAAAACTGACAGATATATGAATATGGTCAGCAACTTGGAGCAGTATCTTTCTGGCAGGAGCTTCAATGAAGCACTGGTACAGGAACTTGTAGAATATGTGGAGATATATAAAAACGGAAGCATTCATGTGTGCTTCAAGTGTGATGATAAATATAAACAGATAACAGAATTGATAGAGGGTGTTAAAAGTGCGTAAGAATGGATTGTATCTGAGGTTATCTATTGCAGATGGAGATTTGGGAAAAGACAATAAGGATGAAAGTAACAGTATTGATAACCAGAGAACGCTTCTTGTAAATTTTGTTCAGGACAGGGATGATCTGTCAGATGAATATATAGAGTATGTGGATGACGGTTATTCGGGAACTAATTTTGAACGTCCGGCGTTTAAACGCATGATAGAGGATGCGAAAACTGGGAAAATAGATACGATTATTGTAAAAGATTTTTCACGATTTGGCAGAGATTATATTGGTGTAGGAGATTATCTGGAGCAAGTACTTCCAATACTGGGAATCCGTTTTATCTCATTAAACAATAATTATGACAGCAATGATTATTTAGGAAAAACTATGGGAATGGATATGGCAATTCACAACTTGGTCAACAACCTTTATAGCAAAGACATTTCTAAAAAGCTGAAAAGTGCATTGAGAGTGAAATGGAGAAATGGTCAATGGACTGGTGGGAAGCCTCCATTCGGATATTTGCGAAATAAAGAAACTGGAGAATGGCTGATAGATCCGGTAGCTGGAAAGTATGTAAGAATGGTTTTTGATAAAGCAATTGAGGGATGTAATACTTCTCAGATTTCATATTACATGAATGAGCAAAAGATTCCTACGCCGGGAAGATATAATAAAGAGAATGGTCTTACGCATTATGGATATAATCAAAAAATGCCAGAGTCGGAAATTCTGTGGGATTGTGGCATGGTTCGAGCCATTCTTGGAAGATATGAATATACAGGAGCTTTAGTGCAGGGAAAACGACAAAGTATTGCGGTTGGCAGTAAAGTAACCAGAAAATCGAGGGATAAAGATGTGGTTATTACAAAAAATGTTCATCCGGCAATCGTGTCAGAGAAAGAATATGAAATAGCAAAGGCAACTATCGCATTTATGAAAAAACCAGATTACCGGGGTACAAGAAAGTTTGCATTGAAAGGAAAAGTCAGATGTGGGAATTGCAGACGATCAATGGTATTGATGGAATCCGGTGCTAATGACAGGGTATATTGTCCACATAAAAAGATGACAGGAAAATTTGCCAAGTGTTCAGACGAAATGGTTTCTGTTTCAATTATAGAAGGGCATGTATGGTATGCTTTAAAACGTGTCCTTTATGTATTGGATGCTATACAGTTGGATTTTGAGAAAAAGACAACTAATTTAGATAGTGTCAGAAGAAAAAAGATAAAACAGCTAGAGGCTGAGAGTAATGTGTTAAAAAGTGAGAGAATACGTCAGTATGAATCGTATGCGGAAGGTATTATAACGAAAGAAAAGTATATGATGAAAAAAATGCAGATTACGGATCGAATGAATGGCATACAGGCAGAGATAGAAACACTCACACGTTTATCGGCGGAGGAAGAAGCATATAAAAGTAAAGTGGCATCTGCTGTTGAATTACTGGAAGGGGAAATGCAGCATGAGAAGATTACAAAAGAACTTGTAAATGCCACGATTGATACAGTTTATGTATATGATAAAAAGAGGATAGAGATAGTATTCAGTTTTGATGATGTTCTGATGAAAGCAATAGAAAAATACCAGAAAGGGGTAAAGGAAGCATGACATTTAAAAATTTTGTATGTAAAGGAATCTTAGTATTTGCAGGGCTGCTTCTGCTTGGATGGATTGGAAAATATATTTATATGGTGGATGGGGAAATTGACTGGTTCAGATTTATGCTGGTTTACGGAGTGCCAGTGGGAATCCCACATATGTTTATTATAATTCCCTGGCATTGGGATTTATCCGGTATCCTTGGAATGGTTGCTCTGTGCGTAATTGTAGGCGGGATATTTGGTTGTGTGATTGCAGCATGGCTTGGAATCCGGGCGGTATGGTATATGGTGGGATTTCCAATTAGCAAGATTGTGGCGATACATAAAAGGACTTGCTAAAAATAATAGTATGAAATATGACCACAGGTGTAAAGTGATATGCCTGTGGTTTTATTTTGCCATTTATATGATGCGGAAGATGTGATAAAATATCAATCAATAAATCAATGGGAGAAATGAGATATGTTAGATGATGAAAAATGCCTGTGTGGTTCAGGACGCTTGTATTCCATGTGTTGTAAACCGTTTAGTGGACAGGGAATAGAGAATTATAAAAAAGAAATCGACAGCAAAAATTATATTAAAGCGTATTATGTAGCTGTGGCGATGCTTTCTGATTATCTGGAAGATGTAAGAAAGCATACGAACAGAATATTGAAGGATAACCCTGTAATTGGAAGATTTGTGTTACATAAAGATGTAAATGCACTATCGGAGTTGGCAGATCGTATTTTTCACTGCATACCAAAAGGAAATACAGATAACTGGGGAGAACGATTTGAATTTATAAAAGGATTGGTGGATGCAGAGGACTGGAAGAATGAATGTGAATATTATCAGCTATTGTATTATGAACTGAATAATGATAAGGGAAAATTCTCAGAGCAGATTGAGGCTATTGTAAAAAATACAAAAGTGGATGTACATACAGACCAGAGAATGTTGGAACTGTTGCGGTCTGTCATTTTACCGTCAGGACAATTAACGGAGCTGCTTAAATTGGATGATATTTTGATTGAAAAGACGGATAGTTCCTTAATGAAATTGAAATATAAATTTGATAAGGCAATACAGCTTGCATTGGTTTCTGATAATACAAGTGCGAAAAAGATTGCAGATGAAGTGATGGCAGAACTGGAAAAAGAAGATTTATATACAGAAGATGAAGTGTATTCGCAGGATGTTATTGCAATGATGTATGAAATGTATCATAACTTTGATCCAGACGTAAAGTGGCTGGAAAAAGCATTGCATGTGCGTGAAAAAATGAACATTAAAAAGTTTACTGAAGCCGGAAAGGTAAAATATTATTCTGACATTGCCTATACATACTGGAAAATGGGAAATTATGAAGTTGCAGAACAGGATTTTTGCACAAGTCTTGAGTATGCAAAAACAGCATTTGCACAGATATATTTGTTGGATTGTTTGGTAGAACAAAAGAAAATCAAAAATCTGAAAGAGTATCTGGAGAGTGTGGAATTTGAAGATATGGGAGCCGATAGCATAGACTTTCTTATAATTGTAGGCAATGCAGCTATACAGCTTAATGATAACGACAGTATAGAACTGATCAAGCGTTATATCAAGGAAACAAATATAGAAGTTCCATATTATAAGTTTTACTTGAAAGAATTAGAGTTAGAATTAGAAAAGAAAAGTGGTAAAATCATGCGACTGCTTAATAAGCTAAGTCCATTGAGAAAGTATCTGATCCTGCAACCACAATTAAACGGAATTGGAATTAATGTAGAAAAAATTTTGGAAGATCTAAAAAAATAGACTATACATGATGAGTGAGGGAAACGTTTTGTGACGCTTCCCTCAAATTTTTTTCTATAATCATTTTCTGTAATAGTGATAAGGAATCCTCCGAAAATTATTTAGTGTCACGCAGACAGTCTTTTATGAGTTGAACAGATTTTAAGATCCATTCCATTTCTTGCGGTGTGCAATCAGATAACAGGTTTTGTATTTTCTGATAAGACGGATCTGAAAAAGTGGAATCCGGTATGTTATTAGTGGAATTACTCGCAGGAGCAGTCTTGTGAATTTCTGTATTGTCATTAAGAAGCTGATTCTCTAATTCCTGAAGCGTTTGAGTATATTGTTCCCTTTCAGAGCCGGTCATTTTGTTTAAGAAAGAAACGTAAGTGCTGAGCTTCTGATTGATTATTTGATTTTTGAATGAAAGAGTAAGGGTGTCAGGAATGATATTTCCGTTTGTATCTTTCTGAGAATCAAAGTTTAAATCCAGTTGCTCGTTCATTTTAAATATAAGTGAGAGCAGATCGGAAACTGTATGAATATCAAAATCCATAAAAATATTGATACTAATGCCCAGGGCCTGTGATATTTTCAAGAGTTGCTCCGGCTTGGGCTTGCGTTCATCAGACTCGTATTTTTGCAAAGTGCTTATGCTTAAACCAGTAGCCTGTACAAGTTGTTCCTGAGTGAACCCATGCATAGTTCTAAAGTATTTGATTTTTTCGCCAACGGTCATTATCGCTACCTCCATAAAGGGATTATAACATATTTTTTACTGTTAAATACACAAAAATATATAAAAATGTATTGACACATACAAATGTATGGTATATATTAAAAACACATACAAAAGTAATGTTTAAGTAAAACAAGACATACAAAAGTGATAGCAAGAATGAGTTAAGTGATACTTAAATAGAAGCAATTTTGGAACAAAAATATATGTTAGTGCAACTTAAAGTACAGTTAAAAAACAGGAGGAAAAAGCGATGGCAGAAATCATTTTTGGAATTGATCATGGAAATGGAAATATGAAGGGAGAGAATGTATGCTTCCCATGTGGACTTGTCAGATATGTGTCTGAACCGGGACGCTTTATGAATGAAGATATTTTGGAGTATCAGGGAACATATTATACCCTGTCAGATACAAAAATGCCGTTTAAAGCTGATAAGACAGTAGATGATGATTACTTTATTCTCACATTATATGCTCTTGCAATGGAAGCTCGTAATAAAGGAATTACATTGACGGGAAAAGATGTAGTGCTTGGCGTGGGATTGCCACCCGCAGATTACGGTCAGCAGGCAACTTCATTTAAGAAATATTTCTTAGATCATGCAAAACATGGAATCAGTTTTAAGATGAATGGAAAATCCGTTAATTTCTATTTAAAAGATGTATTTGTCAGCCCACAGAATTTTGCAGCAGTCATGTGTTTTAAGGCAAGTCTTTTGAAGAAATATAGAACGGTAAACTGTATTGATATTGGGGATGGAACAGTTGACCTTTTGGTAATCAGAAATGGAAAACCGGATTTATCAGTTCGTGTCAGTGATCGTTCCGGTATGGCTGTTCTACGGTCTGAAATATCCAATGCGATTCAACAGAACTATGGCATTCATTTGGATTCGTCAGATGTAGAACAGGTTTTAATGCAGGAAGAAACCATATTAGATGAAAAAATCATACTGGAAATTCAGCGAATGGCAGAAAACTGGTTACAGAGAATTATCAATAAACTACATACCCATGTAACCGACTTTAGAACAAATCCGGCGGTCTTTCTTGGTGGAGGAAGTCTTTTACTCAGAAAACAGATTGAAAATTCCCCGGAATTTAAATATGTGGAATTTATTGATGACGTCCGGGCGAATGCGATTGGATATGAAAAACTGACAACAGCACGTCTGCGGAGAGGGTAGGAGGTGCTGGTCATGGGACAGATTAAGGTTGTATTGATATTTAATGAAGATGATGAACGTCAGAGAGAAGCAGGAGAATACTTAAAAACCAAGAAAAGATGCAAGACAGCACTTGTGACAGAATTGGTTCAGGCGTGGATGAAGAATGGAGAAGCAGGAACAGGAACATACACAGGAGCAGTGAGCATAGACGCTATCAAAAAACAGTTACTTCAAGACAAGGAGTTTTTGTTAGAAATAGAAAAATCAATGGGCGGAACGAGTTGTCGAGAAGTCGAGGAAACAGAGCCAGAAGATAGTGATAATCTGGATATGGACGAGGATATGATGCTTGCAGGAATGTCAATATTTGAAAACGAAATTTAAAATGTATCGAAGTACCGCTGAACATAGAATAAGTCTGTTTGGCGGTATTTTTATGCTTTTTTGTTATAGTGGGATATGATAGAATAAGTTTAAATCCTTTGTAACTAAGGGGACCTTGGAATTATAGAAAGAGGAAGTTGCATATGAGAGAAGCTGATTTTTCAGAACGTATTAAGACAATTCTTTGTGAACGTGTTGGGGGCAGATGTTCAAATCCAAATTGTAGAAGGGAAACATTAGGTCCTCATAGAGAGGGAGATAAACGATTATCAATAGGTGAAGCCGCCCACATTTTAGGAGCATCACCAAAGGGCGCAAGATATGATGCGAGAATGACAAAAGAAGAAAGAGAATCTATAAATAATGGAATATGGTTATGTAGTGCTTGTCACACATTAATTGATAAAAATCCAGACGAATATCCAGTAGAAGAATTGCTAAAGTGGAAGATGATAGCGGAATATGAACAAGAACGACGTCTGAAGGGAGAAGATATAGTTTCTTTTCAAAGCCAGCAGATGGAAAGGAAAAAGGAAGCATTAAAGCAGGTCAAGTATGCAACTGATTGCTTCCATGATTTGTTGGAATATTCATATAAATATTGGAAAATGAATTTTGCACAATCTTTTTCTAATCCGATTGATTTACAAAATGAAATAGATGATCATCATTTTATGTATGAAGAAGAATTGCTTCACATAAATAAATATCTTGAAAAAAGGGATGATCTTTATGAGGCGCTAAATCAACATTCTCTTGAATTGGGAAAACAAGTAGTAGAATTGTTGAATGAATATATAAATTTGACAACATTCCAATATTATGATGATGGTATAGGAATGGCTAATAATTATTGGTCTTCATTTTTTAATATGATTTCTAAGAATATAGATAATTTAAGAAAGATTAAAAAGGAAACAGATGATATACTATATTCTATGTATTCAGCTTAAACTGACGGAATAAACTACAATATAAAATCGTAATGGACAACATCGCAAGGAAGCAAGACCGCAAAAGTATAAAAGAAGGGTGCAGAAATAATAAAGTTTCTGCGCCCTTAAATTATTTGCCTGGTTTGTAGTTGCGTAATGCAGTTTTGGTTGATTTTATAATTTCCAGTAAAAATTCTTTTTCCTGATTGCTACAATCAGAAGTAAGCTCTTTTATATCGGCATCAAATTTTGAAACCAGTACAGGCGTATTGTCATATAAAAGCTGATCTACAGTAGTATCAAGGCTTTGAGCAATGCCGAGCAATGTTGCAAGGCTTAATTTGGTATGTCCGTTTTCGATACTGCTGACATAGGTAGGGGCAACGTCGATCATATTTGAAAGTGTTTCCTGAGTCATTTTTTTTGACAGACGTGCAGTGCGGATCCTTTTACCGATAGCAAGATAATCAATTTCTACTTCCAAACCTGTCACCTCCTAGACTTTGACTATTAGTTAAGATTTATTGCGAAACTCCACACACATTTGATATTCCTTATTGTATTCCCAAAAAAGATATATTATAATGAAATATAAGTAGAAGTTTAATGCAATTATTCACATGTAGTAGAAAAAAGAGCAAAAGACACCGGGGGCATCAAATTTGGAAAGTATAAATACGGGTGTTGAATTTTATTCAAATGTGAAAGCCTCGGAGGTGGAATGGGTATGGTACCCATATATTCCCTGTGGGAAGATTACAATGTTGCAGGGAGATCCGGGAGAGGGTAAGTCAACACTGATTATTCATGTTGCAGCGATACTAACAAAAGGCGGATATTTGCCAGATGGACAGAAGATAAAAAAGCCAGAGATGGTAATATATCAGTGTTCAGAAGATGGAAAAGGAGATACGATAAAACCAAGGCTGGAACAGGCTGGGGCTGATTGTAGTAAGGTTGCATTCATAAAGGAAGATAATGATGAATTGACACTGGAAGATGAACGTATAAGAAATGCTATTATACAGATCAGTGCGAAAATGGTTGTGCTTGATCCGATACAGGCATTTATCGGTCACAATGGAAATATGACAAATGCAGTAAAAATGCGAGAAATCTTATCAAAGTTATCCAAGGTGGCAGCAGAAACTAATTGTGCAATAGTATTAGTTGGACACATGAACAAAAGTGGTGGTGGAAACCAATTATACAGAGGATTAGGCAGTATTGACATTGCGGCAGCAGCGAGAAGCATTCTTATGGTATCCAGAGATAAAGAAGAACCTTGGAAACGGTATATGTTTCCGGTAAAATCAAGCCTTGCACCAGAAGGAGAACCAATAGGGTTTGAACTGGATAAGAAAAAAGGGTTTCGATGGATTGGAAAATGCCAGATAAATGTGGAAGAGTTGCTTAATGTTGAGAAAAGCACAGGAAAGAAAGATATTGCTGTAGAATATCTGCAAAAACTGTTATCAGTAGAAGATTTAGCAAGTACCTATATTTATGAAAAAATGAAAGAGTATGGTATTGCAAAAAGAACGGTACAGGAAGCAAAGAAAATTGCTGAAATAAAAGCATATAAAAAAGGTAAAATCTGGTACTGGCATATGGAAGTGGGGGACAGCATATGAACGAACAGGAAAAACATGCTGCAAGCCAGGAAGAACGGAAAGAAAAGATTCGTGCAAGGTATAAGGGCGTGGATCGCAGCGAATTAGAGTTCATTCCTGCGAAACAGAAAGAAAAATTATTTGAAGATGCAGGCACCAAAAGGGTGTGTGCTTATTGCCGTGTGTCTACAGATGATGCCAATCAGACATCTTCATATGAACTGCAGAAAAATCATTATGAAGATATGATAAAGGAACATGCAGGGTGGACACTGGTTGGGATATATGCGGATGAGGGAATTTCCGGCACATCTTTACAGCATAGGGATGAATTTAATCGTATGATCGAGGATTGCAAAGTAGGGAAAATAGATTTAATAGTTACCAAAAGTGTATCACGATTTGCCAGAAATATTGTGGATTGTATTGCTAAAGTTCGTGAATTAGCAAATATGAAACCGCAGGTAGGCGTATTTTTTGAAACAGAGCATATTTACACACTTGATAATACGAGCGAAATGATGCTTGCAGTGTTATCGGCAGCAGCACAGGAAGAATCACATACGAAAAGTGAAATTATGAATATTTCTATTGAACAACGGTTTTCAAGAGGAATATTTCTGACACCCAAACTCTTAGGTTATGATAAGGACGAGGATGGGAATTTAGTTATTAATGAGTCGGAAGCAGATACGGTTCGCTTGTGTTATTATCTGTTCCTGAGTGGCTTTCCTACTTCTGAAATTGCTGAAATTTTGATGGATTTAGGACGTAAAACTAAATTAGGAAATACAAAGTGGACAGGAAGTACAGTTGTAAATGTTCTACGCAATGAAAGGCATTGTGGGGATGTTTTATCAAGAAAAACTTTTACACCTAATTACCTGGATCATAAATCAAAGAAAAATAACCATGATCGGAACCAATATAGACAGACCGATCACCATGAAGCTATTGTGAGCCGGGAGATTTATAATGCAGCGCAAAAAATGCTGGATGCAAGCAAATATATGAAAAAAGGGTATCCATTGCCAACTTTACAGGTAGTGGATCAGGGAGCTTTAAAAGGCTTTGTGCCTGTAAATCGTGCATGGAATGGATTTTCGTCAGCAGATTATGAAAAGGCATCATTAAGTGCTTATTCTGAAAACAATAATGAAATTTGTGCAGAGAAAACGGAAAACCGAGGATTTGATTTAAGTGGTTACGAAATTGTGAGGGCGCAGTTCTTTTCAACAAGATTTGATCCGGCAGTAACGATTTCTTCGGGGAAAATTGTATTTAATACAGCTTGTTTGAAGAAATTTGAAGATGTAGAGTATGTAGAATTGCTTTTTAATTCTGTGGAAAAGTGTATTGCAGTTCGTCCATGCGAAAGAAGCAGCATAAATGCTATAAAATGGGGAACTATACGAGATGGACGATGGGCGGTGCTTCCAAAAAGCTGTAAAGGATTTTCAGAGCCATTATATGAGCTTATGGGATGGAATAAAGAATGCAAGTATAAATTGCGTGGACAGTTTTGTGGTAGTGCAGATGAGCAGGTAATGATTTTTGAGTTAGAAGAACCAGAAGTGCTTGTACAGGAGAAAAATGCAGAACAATCTGCGGAAGAAGTGGAGAAAAAGCCAGAAGAAGCTCAAAAGCCAGTAAAGAAGATACTTTATCCGGAAGCCTGGATATATAATTTTGGAGAGTCTACAAATAGAACAGTATTTTTACAGAGAGTGGCATATAGAGGAAACTGGGATATACTGCGCCCTGCAACAACTGTTGAAGGGATGGAGATTATAACCAGAGAAGTTCTTGATGATCTGTTGGAGTCAGCAGAGAAATTGATAGATAAAATGAGGTGTGCTAATTATGCATGATACAGCGGAGTATACGGACGAAAAAGAAATTGTTGATCAGAAAGCAATCGAGTTGGCAAAGGATTTTAGTTATGAGGGGTATCAGGTTGTCAGACGAGAACTGTTTGCTCATTTAAGGGAACCGGCTGTCGTGATCCGGAGAGATAGTGTGACATTTAATACAGCCTGCATCGCTGGTTTAGAGGATGCAGTTTACATACAGATACTTGTGAACCAGGATAATAAGAGAATGGTTGTCCGAAAATGTGAGGAAAATGATAAAGATGCACTTCGTTGGTGTGTGGCAAAGCCAGATAAGCGTAAAAGCAGAAAAATGACAAACAAAATCTTCTCTGCAATGATGTATGAAATGATGGGATGGAATCTGGATTGCCGATATAAGATTTTGGGACACAAGATTACTTTTGAAGATGAAACAATTTATGTGTTTGACTTGATGGAAACGGAGATATTCCTGGATATTAAAGGGAAAAGAGCGAAAAAAGACACAGAAAGTCAGACTACTATTGAAAATGCTAATAATATAGAAGAAACAGCATCAAGTGATACAGATACTGAATGTTCAGCAGAAGAAATAAAGAGAAAGAACCGTATACCATTTTATCCAAAGGAATGGAAAGATTCTTTTGGTTTACCAGTGGAAGAACATAGGAAAGCACTGGAAATAAATATGCTGGATGGTTATGCAGAATTTACAACAGGAAAATAGACAAAGGGGAAAGTCTGCCCTAAAGATGGGAGGTATCAGTGTGCAGGAACATAATATAGTGATACCAGGGATTTCGCTATGCCAAAAATGGGGGAAAATACGGATTTTTCATTCAACGATAGTGGCATTGGGCGAACCAAAGTACATACGATTTTTGTTTAACCCTGAAAAGCGGGGATTGGTGGTACAGGCATGTGCCAGAAAAGAAGCAGAGTGTTTTCGTGTGCCTAAATATAACCCGGAAAATTGGGAATTTAAGATCAGCAGTGTGCCAATGCTGCGAATGATATGGAAAACGTGCGAATGGGATACAGAAAAGACGTATCGTTTGACGGGTATATGCCATTCAGAGTACAATCTGGTGGAATTTGATATGAAGCAGGCAACGGTGCTGACAGTGGAAGAATTTTAAGAAAACAGCGTAAAATAGGGACTTCTGAGAGATCAGAGGTTCTTTTTTTGTGCTGTTTTTGAGGGTGATTGCATGGTGTGGTGATGAAAAATTTTCTCTGAAAAAAAGTTGTTTCTATCTTTACATCAGGAGGTGACATGAGTATTATTGGTCCTCGTCCATTGCTGGTTTCGTATTTGCCTTGGTACACAGAGGAAGAAAAACAACGGCATGA